>OCHJ01000019.1_pt1 | contig 279523 bp, 246 predicted proteins | sample 1538381 | NCBI WGS metagenome assembly OCHJ01 (sample SAMN04571688, study PRJEB22368) | human gut metagenome | biome: human gut; material: stool | host: Homo sapiens | place: Luxembourg | collected 2012-06-29 | reverse complement strand
CTAAAGCATTTCCAACCACTCGCATAGCAAGTGGTTTATTTGTTTCCAGCATTCCATTTTTCGGAACACGAAAAACTCCATCCTGGAAACAGGACCTTGCCCTAACAACTAAAAAAAGTGAGCAGCCACACTGTAAGGTCTGCTCACTTTTTTAATAGATTTATGCAGATTCAATCTCATACGTAAATCCGGCGTCCTCGATCACCTTGATGGTATCCTCGATCCCCTGGCCATCCTCGGTGAGATAACCGGATGCGAAGATAGAGTTGACAACGGACAATAAACGTTTTTCCTCTCCTTTAAAGTAAACCTCACGTCCGGCAGCACAGCGGATGTCTGCCTGTGGAACAAGAAGCCTTGCAAGGGCGAGAACCTTAAGACCATATTCAGGGGTTAAGCCTGAGGTATCTTTGTGTGCTAAAGGTGTTCCCTCAATTGGCAGCAAAAAGTTGATCGGGATTGCTTCCGGGTTAATTTCACGGAGTTCTAACAGCATATCAACAACATCCTCTTTGCTTTCCCCCATACCAATGATCCCACCGCTGCAGATTTCATAACCCAATCCCTGCAGCATTTTGATATTTGCGACACGCTGGTCAAATGTATGCGTAGAGCAGATGTTCGGATAAAATGCACGGCTGCTGTTTAAGTTGTGGTTAATACGGTCAAGTCCTGCCTCTTTTAACATGCGCGCCTGTTTTTCAGTCAAAAATCCGATGGAACAGCAGAGGTGTGTTCCGGTTTCTTTCATTTTACGGATTTTTGCAGCGAGTTCTTCAATCTCGGCGTCTGTGAATTTCATGCCGCTCAATCCGATACAGTGTCTTGCGAGATGATTTTTATTTACAAAATCATTGTCGCGGTAAAGTTTCTCATCGGAAACCCATTTATATTTCTCAATATCAGCTGATGAACGGCAGGATTGTGCGCAGTAAGCACAGTCCTGGGAACAGTTGCCGCTTCTTGCGTTTGTCAGAATGTGGATTCCGACATTGTCTCCTTTGTATTTGCGGCGCAGTTTCTCAGCGCGTGCAATCAGCTCGTCCAACTGATCATCCGGTGTATTTAAAATTGCAAGAGCATCCTCTCTGGTAAGATATGGATTTTCGGCTTCGGTTGTCTTTGGTTGTGTTGTCATTTTTGTACTCCTTTGTTACGTTTACAAAATTCAAATAAGTTACGGTATGAATTCACAAGTTTCTAAATTCAATTGTTTATAAAGTAGCACGAAGTATGGTTAATTGTCAACATGCTCACTTATAGAAGTTGACATTTATTTGTAAAAGCTAGTTAACATTAGTATAAATATCTACATATGCAGATATTTCATTTTATTGTACTAATCTTGTGTCTAATATGATATGATATTATTTGAATTAGGGAATTTTGTAAATAAGAAGTGAATCTTCCAAAAGATAAATTTTGTAAGGAGTTTTCTTATAATCAAAAGGAAGAAAAAGCAGAAGTATTAAAGCAGCTTTTGGGCAGTATGGGAACAATAGGTGCAGGAAGTGTTGTGACAAAAGATATTCCGGCCAATTGTGTTGCGGTTGGAAATCCATGCCGTGTGATTCGAAAGATAAATGAGGAATGTTGAATATGAATTATAACGATTTTTTAACCAGACAACAGCAAATCAAAAAACTGTCTATTGCGGAGCAGAAAAATTTTTATGAACAGCTATTGAAAAAGAAATACGACAAAACCGAAGTGCGCATACTTGCAAGTTTTTATTATGGGCAGCTATTTTATCAGGAAGGAAATTTCAGAAAAACCATAGAGATTATAGAACCAATCATAGTGGACTATCAAAGCTATCCGTATACCCCTAAGTTATTGTCCTGTTTTAACCTGATAGGTGTGGCAACACATTGCGAGACAGAATATAATGTTTCCCGTTTTTTCTATGAAACGGCATTAAAAATTGCCATGGAAAATGATGAAAAATACTATTATGCATTTGAGTATAATAATATTGCATTGACCTACATTGAGGAACAAAACTATGAGGAAGCACTTAAAAGTCTTGCGCTCGCAGAAGACGTCCTGAAAGACTGTGATGAGGAAATGGGTGCTTATATCTATATCAATAAATCTATTTCACTTCAGAAACTGAACCGTTTAACAGAGGCTTTAAAGGCGTTTGAACTTGGAGTGAGCCAATATCATGCAGATACAATCGTTCCGGATGATGTCACCCGCTGTGCAGCAACACTTTATTATAAATTGGAACAGCCAGAAAAATATGAGACTTACAAAAAACAGATCCTTTCAAAAATGGATGAAATGTACGCGGCTGAATTTATGGATGCCTGCCGGGAACTGTTTGAGTGTGGAAGAGATTCTTGTGATGATAACCTTATGAACCACATTTTACGATCCATGAATCAGTATATGGAAAAATATCCGGATGAAATCAAGGTTGGACTTGAATTTGCAGAATTAATATATGTATACGCTGTTGGTAAAATGGACAAAGACGCAATTTTAGAGGCATTAGAGGCGAAAAACTATTATAAAGACCGGATTATTGAATATTCGAAAGAAAACCATATAAAATCTTTACAGCAATACATAGAGATTAATTCGCAGATATCTGAATTAGAGCGGGATGCATTAACGGGATTCAAAACCCGTAAGGCATATTACAAAGATATTGCAATCATCGAATGTGACGAGGAGATGTGTAACCAGCCGGTTGGCATCGCTTTTGCAGATGTGAATGGTCTAAAAAAAATCAATGACAATCTGGGACATGAAGCAGGAGATGAGCTGCTCGCAGCAATTGCGAAAAAAATCATAACCATATTCCAGGAGGCAGGTTGTTACCGTTTTGGCGGGGACGAATTTATCATTCTGTCATTCGATAAAAGCGAGACAGACTTTCAAAATAAGCTACAAAAGCTTTCAAAGCTATGGACGGCTGAATGTTCGGCTTCCATTGGAAGTGTCTGGTTAGAACATGCAAAGGACATTGAAAAGAATTTGTCAGTTGCAGATGAGAAGATGTATGTGAATAAAAATCATTATTATAAAAATAGGTTTTAACTAAAAAGGTTAGAAAAATTTCAAAAAACCAGTTGACGTAATTCAATTGTTATGCTATAGTAACGAAGTATGCCGCACAGTGAGGTCTCAAATTCTGCATGTTTGCAGAAACCACAACTGGCGAGTAATGATAATAGGAGGTGCCATATGTACGCAATTATCGCAACAGGTGGTAAACAGTATAAAGTTTCCGAAGGTGATATCATTACCATTGAAAAACTTGGTGTTGAAGCTGGTGAGAAAGTAACTTTTGATCAGGTATTAGCAGTTTCTGACAACGGAATGAAAGTTGGAGCAGACGTAGCTAACGCAACTGTAGAAGCTTCTGTAGTGAAAGAAGGCAGAGCGAAAAAAGTTATCGTTTACAAGTATAAGAGAAAAACCGGTTATCACAAGAAAAACGGCCACAGACAGGCGTTTACACAGGTTAAAATCGAAAAAATTAATGCGTAATCGATAGGAAGATTGTTATGACTAAGATAACGATTTTCAGAAACCAGGATCAGGCATTTTTAGGTTTTGACTGTCTTGGACATGCAGGGTATGCAGAGGAAGGTGAAGACATTGTATGTGCGGGAATTTCTGCACTGGTGATCAACACGATCAATTCCCTTGGTATTTATACGAAGGAGAAGTTCTCTACAGATTCTGATGAAGAGACCGGAATGATCACACTAAGGTTTGATGCTCCGGCAGGTCATGATGCTGATTTGCTCATGAAATCTCTGGTTTTAGGCTTGCAAGGAATACAAAATACTTATGGAAATGATTATATCATTCTAACATTCAAGGAGGTGTAAGACATGATGAATATGAACCTTCAGTTTTTCGCTCATAAAAAGGGTGTTGGTTCTACAAAGAACGGACGTGACTCTGAATCTAAGAGATTAGGTGCTAAGAGAGCAGACGGACAGTTCGTCAAAGCTGGTAACATTATTTACAGACAGCGTGGAACAAAGATTCATCCAGGTGTTAATGTAGGAATCGGTGGAGATGACACATTATTCGCTTTAACAGATGGTATCTTAAGATTCGAGAGAAAAGGAAGAGATAAGAAACAGGCTTCCGTTTATCCAGTAGCTGAATAATAAGATGAACAATGGACCCGACTATTTGTAAAGATAGCCGGGTTCTTATTGTTTTGGCATTGGAGCAGGGCAGCCTGGCTGTCCGCTTAAAGGAGAAAATTATGTTTGCAGATAGAGCAACAATTATTATAAAATCTGGAAAAGGTGGAAATGGACATGTCAGTTTCCGCCGTGAAAAATATGTCCCAAATGGCGGTCCGGACGGCGGAGACGGCGGCCGCGGCGGCGATGTTATTTTTGTTGTCGATGAGGGATTGAATACGCTGACAGACTTTCGTCACAGACGTAAATTTGCTGCTGAAAACGGTGAAGAAGGCGGCAAAAAGAAATGTCATGGGAAAGATGGCGCTGATCTGATCTTAAAAGTTCCGGCAGGAACTGTCATCAAAGATGCGGAATCAGACAAGGTCATTGCCGATATGTCCGGTGACAACAAACGTCAGGTGATCTTAAAGGGTGGTCGCGGCGGACAGGGAAATTCCCACTATGCAACAGCCACCATGCAGGCACCGAAATACGCCCAGCCAGGTGGTGAGGGAATTGAGATAGAAGTAAAATTAGAGTTAAAGGTGATTGCTGATGTAGGGCTTGTGGGTTTTCCAAATGTCGGAAAATCAACGCTTTTATCCCGCGTGACCAATGCACAGCCTAAAATCGCCAATTATCATTTTACAACATTACAGCCAAATCTTGGTGTTGTTGACTTAGATGGTGCCAAAGGTTTTGTCATTGCCGATATTCCGGGGCTGATTGAGGGAGCTTCCGAGGGTGTTGGACTTGGACTTGAGTTTTTACGTCATATCGAGCGTACCAGAGTCATGATTCATGTTGTGGATGCCGCCGGAACCGAAGGGCGTGATCCGATTGCCGACATCAAAGCAATTGACAAAGAACTTGCCGCTTATGATCCGGAACTTCTGAAAAAACCACAGGTCATTGCAGCAAATAAAATTGATTCCATCTACGGTGATGAAAATGAAATCATCAAAGCATTAAAAGACGAGTTTGAGAAAGACGGCATTAAAGTATTCGCGATTTCCGCAGTCAGCGGTCAGGGACTGAAGGAACTTTTATACCATGTGAGCCAGCTTTTGGAAACATGTGGCAGAGAACCTGTCATTTACGAGCAGGAATACGATCCGGCATTGCGTTTCTTCCGGGATGACCCGTACACGATCACAATGGAAGATGATGAGACTTTCGTTGTGGAAGGCCCTAAGATTGAAAAAATGCTCGGTTACACGAATATCGAATCTGAGAAAGGTTTCCTGTTCTTCCAGCGTTTCTTAAAAGAACAGGGCATTTTAGACGATCTCGAAGAACATGGAATCCAGGAAGGCGACACCGTGAAGATGTACGGACATGCCTTTGAATATTACAAATAAAAGAAAGGAATTGGCAATATGAATCTTACAAGCAAACAGCGCGCTTATTTAGGAAGCGAAGCAAGCACAATGAACGCTATATTTCAGATTGGAAAGGCAAGTCTGACCCCAGAGCTTATCAATGGTTTAGATGAGGCATTGGAAAAACGCGAGCTCATCAAGATTTCTGTATTAAAAAACTGTGCAGATGACCCTCGTGAAATTGCTGAGATCATCGCAGAACGTACACATTCTGTCGTTGTGAAAGTGATTGGTAAAAAAATCATTCTTTTCCGTCAGGCAAAAAAGAATTCAAAATACGAATTACCTGTAAAATAAATTTCAAAACACTATAAAGGACAGCGATCATGAATCATTTATCAGGCAGGAAAATCGGTATTTTAGGCGGCTCCTTTGATCCGATACACAATGGACATCTCGCCATTGCCAGGGCAGCCTACACAGATTTTGATCTGGACGAAGTCTGGTTTATTCCAGCCGGACATTCTCCGAACAAAAACGAAAGTGGTATGACTCCTTCGGAATACCGCGCCGAGATGGTTGCTCTTGCAGTAAAACCATACCCGTATTTTAAAATGTCTACGGTAGAGATAGAAGCAGAAGAGACAAGTTACACTTATCTGACACTCACAAAATTAAAGAACCGTTACCCGGATACGATATTTTATTTTATCATGGGTGCAGATTCTCTCGACTACTTTGATGAATGGAAACATCCAGAGATCATCTGTGAAAAGGCAGTCGTATTAGTAGCAGTGCGCGACCACTGGAATATGGAGGATGTCAAAAAGAAAATTCATGCAATCGAACAGTTATTTCATGCAAAGATCTATCCGCTTTCCTGTGACCGTTTTGATGCAGCCTCAAGAAACATCCGCCAGATGATAAAAAAAGGGGAAGATACCGGGCAGTTGGTGCCGGATGCAGTGAGCCAATTTATAAAAGAACATCATCTTTACGAAAATGAGAAATGATTTTTTTAATATTTCCAATCAATTTTTGATAGAGGATAACAATATGGAACTGGTAGAAATACGAAAAAAATTAAAAAAAGTACAGGATAAAGACCGCTATGAGCACACCAAAGGTGTGATGTACACCGCAGGCTGCCTCGCTATGGCGTACGGCTATGATATGCAGAAAGCCATGCTTGCCGGTCTGCTCCATGACTGTGCAAAATGCATTCCAAACGATGAAAAATTAAGACTATGTGAAGAAAACGACATTCTTATTTCATCCGTAGAACGTGAAAATCCTTTTTTGCTTCATGCAAAACTTGGTGCATTGCTTGCCAAAACAGAATATGATGTAACAGATCCACTGATTTTACATGCGATCAAAGTGCACACAACGGGCGAGCCGGATATGAATATTTTAGACAAGATCATTTATATTGCTGATTACATCGAACCAAACCGCAATAAAGCGGCTAATTTAGATCGCGTGAGGGAATTAGCCTTTCATGATTTAGATGTCTGTATGGCCGAAATATTGCACGACACACTGGTTTATCTGAAAAAGCGTGGTGGAAACATTGATCCGACAACACAGATGACCTATGAATTTTATAAACATTACAAAGAAACCATCTGATCCTGATCAGAAATCAAATTTATTTTAACATGGAGGTTTTTATGACATCAAAAGAATTAACCAAACTTGCAGTAGCTGCTTTGGAAGACAGAAAAGCAGAAGATGTAACTGTTATTGATATCAGCGAAATTTCTCCGATTGCAGATTATTTTATCATTGCAAACGGAACAAACCAGAATCAGCTCCAGGCAATGCGTGACGCTGCCGATGAAGCCTTATACAAAGCCGGCGTAAAAGTCCAGCAGATTGAAGGAAACCAGAGTTCTACCTGGATCTTAATGGATTATGGTGATATTATTATCCATATTTTTTCAAAAGAAGACCGTCTTTTCTATGATCTCGAGAGAACCTGGAGAGATGGAAAAGTTGTGGATGTAAGTGATTTATAATAAAAATACATGAAATTTCTAATTATCTTTTCATAAGTTAGCAAATGCCGATATATCCTGTATTTTAAGGATCATCGGCATTTTCTTTTTGGAAGAGTCCCTGCATAAGCTGGCATTTTACCAGTTAATCAGCTCATTTCTTTTCTTCCAAAGTATTTAATAGAAACACATATTGCAAAGACCGATATAATTACAGCACATGGTATAAACGGAAATAATGATAGTGTACTTCCTGTGTCTGTCGCTGTTACTGTATGTAATGCGTTTGACACAACATAACCACTATAACAATAAGGATATACTATCCATAAAGGTGTATTAGCAACCAAAACCCCCGGAATTATCAGAAGTAAGTTTAATCCCATAGATAGCATCGGTTTTTCAAACAGTATTGTAATTGCCCACATACACGAAATAGCTGGAATCATAGTCGTAAATAATTTTAATGTCCACGTTAATAAATAAAGGACAGGAATAGATTCTGTTACATTCATTATTTTAGTAGCAATAAAGCCTGCAATGACGAATGAGAGAGAAAAGATAAGTAACTGGATTGCTAAAAAGCTCAATAGCACAAAGAATTTTGTTAAGGCAAATTTTCCTTTGCTGATGGGTAAAGCAAGCATTTTTAATATACCATTATTCTTTGTTTCTCTGTTAGCAATCATAACGCATACAACTACCATTGAAAACGGAAGTAAATAATAACCAAAAAGCAATGCACTTTGAATAAACATTGCCGACCAAGCATTTGTATATTCTGGTGTCATATACATACTGATACTGAAAACACCAGAAACCACAACTAAAATAGGTGGGATTAAAAGCAAAGGTAAAATCATAGACCTTTTCACTTTCATAAATTCTATTTTTAACAATTCAATAATTGACATACGATTGTCTCCTTTATTCATAATGCTTTATTTTGCCTAAATACCAGCCAACCATGAAGAATATGATTGTTTCAACAAAGCCTAAAATTAAAACTTTCATATCAATACTAGCAGTAGAAGCTACCGCTGGTTTCATCATTAGTACAAATGGGTTAATAAGAAATATAGCTATATCTGAAAGCGACATTGCCATACCGCTAAAAAATCCTGCCACGCCAATACCTAATGTAAACCATATATTTTCACATCGTGATGATACCAAGAGCATAAATGCTAATACTGGTAAAGTTGAAACAAAGCAATATCCTGTATATTTAACAAGTGTTAATAAATCAAAAGTTCCACTGGGCAAAAATATCTTTCCAATAATACACAAAGCTCCGTTCTGCAAGACGATACAAACAGCGAGCAAAACAAACAATATATAAAATTTATTTTTGAAAATAGATGATGTCTTGAAAGGAAGCATATACATCTTTTTAATCGCACTTCCTTGAAATTCGATATTATATGTTAAAGTTGTCGCTACGATAATGCCAAACATATTGAGAACCATAATCATTCCGTAAAGCTGTGTCAGCAAAACATCCATAGGTGGAAGCGGTAAGTTTAGCAAAACATCTTTGCGAACTGTAAAATTTGCAAAAGCGTATAATGCACCAAGAAGTCCAATAATCGGTAAAACTTCCAATATTCCGGTGCGTTTACATTTTTTCAATTCTATGGTCAAATTTCTCATAATTTTAACCTCTGCTTTCTGTTTTTGTTATCCTCATCAATCATGGATAAAAACATTTCTTCTAAATTATCATTTTCAAATCCAGATTCATGTGCTGTAAATTTCAAATCTTCAAGACTTCCCTCAAATAGTAATCTTCCATGATTCAAAATACCAATGTCATCAGCTAACAGTTCAATTTCTGACAGCATGTGTGATGAGATCAGAATCGTACAATCATATCTTTTCGGCAGTGATTTAACGAGATTGCGAATTTCGTGAATACCTGCTGGGTCTAATCCATTTGTTGGTTCATCTAAAATTAAAATGGGTGGTTCTCCAAGCAAAGCGGAAGCAAGCCCTAAACGTTGTTTCATTCCTAAAGAATATTTTTTCGCCAAGCGATTACCAAATTCAGATAATCCTACTAATTCTAACGCTTCATCAACACTTGACTCAGGAAGACCTAAAATTCTACGAATAATATCAAGATTTTCTTTGCCTGTTAAGTTTGGATAAAATGACGGGGATTCAATAAAAGAACCGATTTTTTTCAAAATTTGAACACGATCATTCGGAAAAGTCAAATTATCTATTTGGAAATCTCCATCGGTAGGTGCAGTTAATCCCAAAAGCATTTTCATAGTTGTAGATTTTCCAGCACCATTTGGACCGAGAAATCCGTAAATACTACCTTTCTTAATGTGTAAAGACACATGGTCTACGGCGGTAAACGCTTTGTATGTTTTTGTTAAATTTTTAGTTTCAATCATGTTTTTCATAATTTTTGCTCCTTTCTTCATACTCACAATATAAAACATCTACATTACAGCCACATTCTCTATACCTTACATTTACCTTACAAATGAGAAAATGACTGTTTAACTTTTTTTAAAATGTTATAATGGGTTAAATAAACTGCAAAAAGGGCATGACAAACAAATGAATGATACATACTTAAAATCAAAAAAAATATTGATAGTTGATGATGAAGAATGTTTAAGGAGTATGCTTATAACCATATTAGAAGATGAAAATTTTTTAAATATTATTACCGCAGATTGTGTAAAAACAGCTTTGGAAATCTGTCAACAGGAAAAACCAGATATAGCTATATTAGATGTCATGCTTCCAGATGGAGACGGTTTTGAACTTATGGAAAAACTAAGAAGTTTCACTAATATTCCAGTGATATTTTTGACCGCAAAAGATGATATACAGGATAAATATTCTGGATTTGGGTTGGGAGCTGACGATTATATAACAAAACCCTTTATGCCAAAAGAACTTATATTTCGCCTAAATGCTGTATTACGCAGATGTTATAAGGAAGATAGCCCACTTATAGAATTGCGTGATTGTAAAATTGATTTAGCTAATGCACAGGTTATATGGGAAGATAAGATTTTACCTCTTACTGCAAAAGAACATGATATTTTAGAAGCACTTGTACGAAATGCTAACCACATCGTAACAATAGACGCTCTTTGTGAAGCTGTATGGGGCGACAATCCATTTGGATATGGAAATTCGCTACTTGCTCATATTCGACGCATAAGAGAAAAAATTGAAATTACCCCCTCAAAACCAAAATCACTAATAACTGTTAAAGGATTGGGATATAAAATAAATGTGGAGAGCAGGTTATAATAATGCGGAATTTTGGGAAATTTATTAGTAAACATTTATTCATATACTTGTCAGTAATAACCCTTATAGTGGGTTTTGATTTACTGCTTTTCTTCCTAACTTTTAATGGTACTGTCAACAGTATAAGCGAAAATAATCCTGTCCAAAGATTAGAAAAAGTATCTAATAATCTTACTATCCAAGATGGAAAATATATATTAAATAATAGGTGTCAAAAAGATTTAATTACAAACAACATCTGGGGAATTGTAATAGATAATAGCGGTAATGTAATCTGGCAATACAATCTACCAGAAGAAATACCACTTAAATATTCATTACAAGACGTTGCCACCTTTTCTAAGGGGTATATCAAAAATTATCCCGTATTCACATGGAAGCAAGAAAATGATTTATTGGTATTAGGTTATCCAAAGAACAGTTATTCAAAATTTGTGACTAACTATCTTCCTTTATCAGCAATGCAGAAAACACCCATTATTCTTTTTATTATGTTGGTATCAAATGTAACTATTCTGTTTATTGTATATTATTTATCAAAACGAAATGTAATGCTGAAAGTTGCTCCTATTCTCAATGGATTAGATAAGCTATCTCATGGCGAAACGGTTGTCCTTAATATAAATGGGGAATTGGAAGATGTTGGAAAACGTATTAACGAAACATCATTGCAATTAGACAAACAAAATAAAGCGAGAGCAAACTGGATAAGTGGCGTTTCACATGATATACGAACACCTCTTTCCATGATTATGGGGTATGCAGATAGAATAACTTCTTCATTAGATGTTGGGGAAAACACCAGAAAACAAGCAAATATTATCAAAATCCAAAGTGTTAAAATTAAAAATTTGGTTCAGGATTTGAACCTTGTGAGTCAATTAAATTATAATGTTCAGCCAGTTAAACAAACGCCTGTTCATTTATGTAAAATGATACGAGAAATTGTCGTTGAGTATCTAAATAACAATCTAAATAATAAATTTGATTTTGAATTAAATTTAGACTGTAATACAGAACAAATCTCTATTATAGGAGATGAAAGATTATTATATCGAGCAATACAAAATATTATTTCTAACAGTATCAATCATAATGAAAATGGTTGTACAATCTCAGTCAGTTTAGCTGTAAATGGAAACAATTTAATATTGGTAATCAGTGATAACGGAAAAGGAATATCAGAAGAAAAATTACAAAAAATACAGTCAACACCTCATTATCTGCAAAGTACAGATGAAAGATTAGATTTACGACATGGTTTAGGACTTCTGCTTGTGAAAGAAATCATTTCTATTCATAATGGAACAGTATCTATTTCAAGTGCATTAAATAACGGATTTTCCACGACTATTTCCTTACCCATAAAAAAACAATAATAAAGCCCTGGCTTGTAACATAAAAATAAATGATAAATTTTTGTATATATCAATACAAGCAAAAGGATGAAAATCAGCTGACTGGTTGTCTGTAAAACAACCAGTCAGCTGATTTTCATTTTCTGTTAAAATTATAGAAAACGGAATACGCCAAACACTTTTCCTAAAATCGAACATTCTTTTACAATGATCGGATCCATCGTATCGTTCTCAGGCTGCAGGCGGTAATAACCGTCTTCTTTGTAAAAAGTCTTAACCGTTGCGGAATCATCCACCAATGCCACTACAATATCGCCATTCTCGGCGTTTGGCTGTTTCTTGACAAGAACATTATCGCCGTTGAAAATACCGGCGTTGATCATACTTTCTCCTTTTACTTTTAACATAAAAGTCTCTTCATTCGGCATATATTCAACTGGGATTGGAAAGTAATTCTCAATATTCTCCGTTGCAAGGATCGGTTCTCCGGCTGCGACATGTCCGACAATAGGTACGTTCACAACCTCACGTCTGGTAAGGTTAAAATCGTCATCAAGAATCTCGATTGCTCTTGGCTTGGTCGGGTCTCTCCGGATATAACCATTCTTCTCCAACGTTTCAAGGTGAGAGTGGACAGAAGAAGTAGACTTTAAATCGACTGCTTCACAGATCTCACGGACTGCAGGCGGATAACCTTTGCTTAAAATCTCACCCTTGATATATTCTAAAATTTCTTTTTGCTTTGCACTAATCTTACCTGGCATAAACTGTCTCCTTATATATGGGATTTCTGTAATGATCCAGCAGCTTCTTAACCACTGCTTCTTTATCTATTAATCATGATAACATACCATATATCGAAATGCAAACATATATTCCGAAAATTTGTTCGATTTTTCTATTGACAAACAGATGTTCGAATAGTAAGATACAGTTATGCAAACAAATGTTCGTAACAAGTGTTCGGGGTATTTATAACACAGATTTACAATTGATGATCCAGGGAGGTACCGTTATGAGAAATGAGAGCAATACAATCACAGGCAGAACCTGTCAGATGTCTGGCAATACATCCAGCCGGATGCATTCTGGTGATGTATCCAGAAACAGACGTATCGTTGTCCGCAGGCAGAAGATAGCTTTAGTTTCGGTCGCATTCATTGCATTGGCAACTATCATCTGTATATTTTTATCTGGTGCGGTCCGTACTCAGGCAGCACCATCTGAGATTTCCTGCAAATATTATACAAGTATTGAAGTACAGAGCGGTGATACTTTATGGTCGATCGCATCCGATCATATTACAGAGGAATACCGTGATATGAATGCCTATATTGACGAAGTCTGCTCTATCAATAAAATTTCTCAGAATGAGATCCATGCGGGACAATATCTTACCATCCCATATTACAGCAGTATTGCCATTGCAGGGAAATAAAATAGGGCTGCGAATTATTACTGGAACAAGGTGTGAGTGAAAAGCAATGTTTTTTCTTCCTGTGACGGCAAGTTGTCAATTCGCCTGAAATAAGGTATAATAGTCATTGTTTCAACTGTAAAGCATGTTCCATTCATGCTATAGGATGAAACAGTAATTATTTTGGGAGAGATTTAGTTCTATGTTACGATTTATATATGTTATTTTACTGAACCTGTTCCGTGCCCCTTACATGATTCCAAAGATGCGGAGGGAAGCTGACCATCCGGAGAAGTATTCAGCAGAAGAACGCTATGAGCTGGCAAGACATTGCATCCGTCTGATGAAAGTTACCGGTGGAATCCATACGAAAGCATATGGACAGGAGAATCTTCCGAAAGAGGGCGGTTACATGATGTACCCGAATCATCAGGGCAAGTATGATGCGCTTGGAATTGTTTACACACACCGTAGACCTTGTTCTATCGTTATGGATAAGGCAAAATCCAATACCATTCTTGTAAAAGAGTTTATTGATCTGTTGGAAGGAAAGCGGCTGGATAAAAAAGATGTACGTCAGGCACTGACCATTATCAATGAAGTATCGGAAGATGTTAAGAATGGAAAATGTTATATCCTGTTCCCGGAGGGTGGGTATGATTTTAATAACCGCAATCATGTCTGTGACTTTAAAGCCGGCAGTTTTAAAATTGCATTGAAAACTAAAGCGCCGATTATCCCGGTAGCTTTGATCGATTCTTACCGTGTATTTAACAGTTTCTGGCTTGGACCGGTTACAACACAGGTACATTATTTAAAACCTATTTTATTCGAGGAATATGGCTCTTTAAAGACACAGGAGATAGCAGCATTAGTCAGAGACCGGATCAATGAAAAGATCAATGATGTATTAAAAATCACTGAAAAGCAGGAAAAATAAGTTTTACCTATCTTTTACAAAAAATTTAAATATTGTTGATAGAAAGCAAATATCATCAGGCAGATAATAATACTAAAGAAAACAAAAAAATGTTTTAAAATTTAGAGAATGTCTGGTGTTTTGTTTATGATGAGATTATGGAAGTATGTAGATGCAAAAAAATTAGATAACAAAAGCAAAGCAAATATTTTTTTGATCATGAATATTATATTGTGGTCAGGTATCGCTTTTCTGCTCAGCCTTATCGCAGGTGTCTTCTGTGGCTATAGTGCCGAATGGGTGGAGTGGACAGTGATCATTACAGGCTATGCAGGAATCGGGATCGGATTCTTTGGAGGAGTTATTTATTATATGCGTCAGGCATAAGGATATTTGTCCGGTTACACAAGAATGCCCAGTCAGGTTTGCAATACAAAATCAGTATTGACAAATCAGGCTGGGCATATTAATTCATTTATCTACGGTTCACGAAGCTTCACATATTTCGCAGCACTTCTGCGGCGGTCATCATCAATAGCAGCATAGTGCTTTCGTGTGGTATTTACATCTTTATGACCTAGCACATCAGCAACAAGATAAATATCACCTGTTTCGCGGTAAAGCGATGTGCCATAGGTACTGCGCAATTTATGCGGGGTAATATGTTTTAGGCTTGTTACGAGTTTTGAATACTTATTTACCATTTTCTCAACAGAGCGCACGCTGATCCGCTTGTTTTGCAAAGACAGGAAAAGTGCATTTACACTGCCATCTGCGGCAGTGATTTTCTGTCGTTCGACCATATATTCCATCAGGGCAGATCTTACTTCTTCACCAAAGTAAACAACAACTTCTGCGCCTCCTTTACGGTGAATTTTGATTCCATTATTTTTAAAATCAACATCATCCATATCAAGACCGACACATTCTGAAACACGGATTCCGGTTCCAAGCAGTAATGTCATCATAGCAAGATCTCTTGTCTTTGTTTTTTCGTGGAATTTCTGCTGTTTTTCTGTGAGACTTTCCCCTGATTCCACCTCATCCAGCAGGTTTGCAACTTCATCGATATCTAACCGCGTGATCGTTTTTTCATGGATCTTTGGCATATCTACCTTCACTGCCGGATCCTGTCCGATCATCTCGTTTTTATATAAATACCGGTAAAAGGAGCGGAGAGAAGCAAGCTTCCGTTTTAGTCCGCGCTCATCATTTGTATGTTCCACACCATCTTTTTCATAATATTTCAGATAGGAGAGATATTCCTCAATGTCCATAGGGGCTAAATTCCCCAAAACAGATAGTGGTATTTCTGTGATGTCCTTTTTGGTACATAATGGATTATTTTCATGTAGGTATTCAAAAAAACAATTCAGATCATATGCATACGCAATCCGGGTACGGGAAGAAGTAGTAGGTTCAATACCAATAAAAAATTGTTTGCAATACGGCGGCATTTTCTGGAGCAGATTGCGAAGCAAAGTCTCATTTTTCACATTTACTTTTTCATAATAGGCCTTTTCTTTCATTGATGTCCCTTTCTTTCATGTTCTGTTTTTCCTGGCCAGCCTGGAATATTTCCATCCAAAATAGCGGTAAACATCCGCTTTTTAGCACCCGGGTGATCCAGATTGATCTGTCGTACCAGATCTTTTGCATATTGACGTTTTGTGACTCCATCGACAGGACACGGATTTTCCACTACCGGAAGATTGTATTTATTACGAAAACCTTTGACCTCAGCCTCCGATACATACATTATTGGCCGGATCACAGTCAATTCCATACGGTCTAAAAAAGTGACCGGGGAAAAAGAGTAAAATCTGCCCTCAAAAATCATGGATAAAACCATCGTCTCGATCATATCATCCATATGATGCGCATAGGCAACTTTATTGCATCCCAATTCCTTAATTTTCTGGTTCAGTGCACCTTTGCGGAGTTTTGCACAGAGAGAGCAGGGTGACGCCTCATTTTTATCACTGAAAATAATTTTTGCGATTTCAGTGGAAACGATATGATATTCAACCTGTAAATGTTCACATAATAGTTTTACCGGTGTCAGATCAAAGCCTTCATAGCCCAAGTCTACCGTAATTGCGATCAGGGAAAATTTTTTCGGATAAAACCGCCTCAAATTTGCCATTGCATACAAAAGAGTGAGAGAGTCTTTTCCACCGGAAATTCCAACTGCAATTTTATCGCCTTCCTGGATCATCTGATAATCGTCCATGGCTTTTCTTGTTAAACTCAGTAATCGTTGTAAATCCATTTCTAATTGCCTTCCCAAATAAAAGACTGTATTTCAACACTGAAATCTATTATAATAAATTTGTATGTAAATTACAAATGAATCGCTCATTTGACTTATAAAATTTGTATGATTGAATACTTCATATTTTATGAGTAAATAAATTGCATACAATTTATCATCAAAGGAGATTAACACACATGAAATTTGTAATACAGCGTGTTACAAACGCATCCTGCACCGTAGAAGGTAACATTACCGGAAGCATTCAAAAGGGTTTTCTTGTCCTTATCGGAATATCAGATCAGGATACCATACAGATTGCCGATAAAATGATCAAAAAGCTGCTAGGAATGCGTATTTTCGAAGATTCTGATGGAAAAACAAATCTGTCCCTGCATGATGTAAACGGAGAATTGCTGTTAATTTCCCAATTTACATTATATGCAGACTGCAGGAAAGGAAACCGTCCATCCTTTACAAACGCAGGAAAACCTGATATGGCAAAGCAAATGTACGAATATATCATTGATCAGTGTAAAAAAGAAATTCCGGTTGTTGAACAGGGAATCTTTGGCGCTGACATGAAAATTTCGCTTTTAAACGATGGACCATTTACAATCATATTAGATTCTGCTGAAATATGTTAAACCCTTGAAAACAAATGGCTGCAAAGGATTTTATAATATTTATTTTATCACCCGCTGGTGGCAGCATTGTTGTGGCTCTGTAAATCTATTTATTCGCAAAACACAAGTTTAACGAATAGTTAGCTTATTTCAATAAGTTTCCCGGGATTACATTCCCAGATTCAGACAACGTTCCGCAACGGCTTTTTATCAAAAATCCCTCATGGAAAACTCCATGAGGGATTACACATTTCAATTCAGATTATAAACTTCATGATTCATTTTATTTCATTGCATCCATCAATTCTCTGAACTTCAGGATCATTTCCACGCAGTTATCAGTGCCAAGCTTACCAGCATCAAGAGAAAGATTATAACTCTTAGAATCTCCCCATTTCTTGCTTGTATAATAGTTATAGTAGCTTGCACGCTGTTTATCCGTCTTATTGATGATATCTCTGGCTTTATTCTCTGTAATATTCAGGTTCCTGCTGACATTTTTGATACGTACATCCAAGTCTGCATGAATAAAAATATTGATACAATCAGGGTTATCAGATAATGCATAATCTGCACAGCGTCCGACAATCACGCAGGATTCTTTTTCTGCAATTTTCTTGATCGTTTCAAACTGCGCCAGAAAAACTTTGTGATTTAATGGCATATCCAAAAACGGTGCTGCAGAATAACCACTGACAGAATATGTATCCATAACTAAAGAATATAAAAAACTGTTTGTCGGTTTTTCGTCATGGTTCTCAAAGATCTCTTCACAAAATCCGCTGTCTTTTGCAGCCTGCTGTAAAAGTTCTTTATCGTAAAGCTTAATACCAAGCTTTGCAGCAAGTTTTTCACCTACTTCTCTTCCGCCGCTGCCAAATTCTCTACCGATCGTATATATTTTATTTGCCATATCAATCCCACCTTTACGCAAGTTTTTTATTTATCTTTATTATAGCGTATTTATCAAAAATTGGAAAGATTTATTTTGAATTTTCTAACATTTTTCCATAATATTGTAACTGTAAAAACTTCTTGTCCATTTATATCAAGATAATGCGTAGTATTTTAACGTAAGTCACGTAGTATTTTTTCAAAATATTCCGGCAATGGTGCAGAGATTTCCATGTATTCTCTGGTTCTTGGATGAATAAATCCAATGGTCATGGCGTGTAATGTCTGTCCCTGCAATTTATAGGGACTTTTTCCATTGGAATAAAGCGTATCTCCTAATAATGGGTGCCCAATACTTGCCATGTGAACACGGATCTGGTGCGTTCTTCCGGTTTCTAACTTAAATTCCATGTAAGTATATTTATCAAAACGCTCTAAGACTTTATAGTGTGTGATTGCATCTTTTCCATTTTTTTCATTGATGGCCATTTTCTTGCGGTCAACCGGATGTCTTCCAATCGGAGCATGGATCGTTCCCTCATCATCCCTGACAACGCCATAGACGATTCCCCGGTATCTGCGGTTTACACTGTGTTCTTTGATCTGTTCTGCAATAAAAACATGACTCTCATCATTTTTGCAGACAATCAGAGAGCCTGTGGTATCCATATCAATACGGTGTACGATTCCCGGACGTATTTCTCCGTTGATACCGGAAAGACTATCCTTGCAGTGATACATAATCGCATTGACCAGTGTGCCACTGTAATGACCTGCTGATGGGTGCACGACCATTCCCTTCGGTTTATTGACCACTAAAAGATCATCATCCTCGTAAAGAATGTCCAGCGGGATATCTTCCGGAAGAATCTGTGTCTCTACAGCATCCGGGATTTCTACCGTCACCAGATCTTCGGTTTTTAGCCGGTAATTTGCCTTCTGAACCTTGTCATTGACAGAGATATTTCCATCTTTAATTAATTTCTGAAAAAAAGAGCGCGATTGCTCTGGAAAAAGGATACTTACATACTTATCCAGACGCTCGCCCTCATATTCGTATTCTACTTCAAATGTTTCTTTTTGCATATCACTGATCCTTATTTTTCAGCAGGTCTGCATATTTGCTGTGCAGAACGTTAATCATGAAAAATTTTATTATAGTCCTCCTCTTTATAATAAAACAATCCGAGAATGATCATTGCAAACGCTGCGACTGTCACATATATATCCGCTACATTAAAAACCGGAAAATCGATCAGTTTAAAATAAAAGAAATCGACCACGTAATTGCGGAAAACACGGTCAATAAAGTTTCCCAATGCTCCGGCAAAAAACAGGATACAGATACCGTCCATCGGACGGAACTTTTTCTCATCCGGAATGCGTTTCAGATATAGATATGCGATCATGCAGAGTACGACCAGCGTAAAAATCACAAAAAAGATTTTCTTTCCCTGCAGGATTCCAAATGCAGCTCCACGGTTTTCCAGGTAGTGTAATTCAAATACTCCATCCCAGATCACAAAGGGCTGTTGATTCATTAATCCATGGATTGCCATTAATTTTGTGACCTGATCAATCACGATCAGAATGACCGACAGAATGATTCCTGTCAGTGCTTTTTTTAAAGTATTAGTTTTCTTTTCCATAAATATAAAATATTCCTTCCAAAATCTGTTCATCGGTCAGATTTTTTTCAATATAGGCATCTCCCGGTGTCTTTAACAGGATAAACTTAATCTGGTTTCCAACCATTTTTTTATCCAGCTTCGTTGTTCTTAATACATCATCCGGATTCTGTCCGGATACACGGATCAGAAGTCCAAAATGCTTTAATGTCTCCTCAATAAAGGATAGCTGCTCTTTCGTGAGATTTCCCTGTTGACAGGAAATATAAGAGGCTGCAACCATGCCAAGTCCCACACAGACACCATGTGACAATCCAAAATCCGAAAGCTTCTCCACAGCATGTCCGATGGTATGCCCGAAATTAAGCAGCGCACGTTCCCCTTTTTCCTTTGGATCACGTTCTACCACATCCCGTTTGATCAGGCAGCTCTGATAGACCATTTCCTCGAGAGTGTTATAATCTAATGCAAGAATTTCTTTCTCATGTTCATTCATCCACAGAAAATAATCGTGATTCCTGATCAGACCATGTTTTAAGATTTCTCCAAAGCCAGAGATAAGCTGGTCTTTTGGCAATGTTTTTAACACATTTAAGTTCATATATACAAGTTTCGGCTGATAAAAGGCTCCGACCATATTCTTATACTGCATGAAATCAACGCCGGTCTTGCCGCCAATGCTGCTGTCAACCTGGGAAAGAAGTGAAGTCGGTACCTGTATAAAATCAATGCCGCGCAGATAAGTTGCCGCTGTGAATCCGGTAAGATCACCTACGACGCCGCCGCCTAAGGCGATCATAAGATCATGCCGGTCAAAATGATTCTGAATTAAAAATTCATAAACTCCATTGACGGTATCTGTATTTTTGCTCGCTTCCCCTGCCTGAAATTCATAACAGAAAATCTGTGGAAAGCTTTTTGTTAAGATATTTTTCACAGTCTCTGCATAAAGTTTTGCAACATTCGAATCTGAAATAATACAGATTTTCTGGTCAGCCTGATATCCAAGCTGCTTTAACTCCTCTGCCAGCCCCTGAAAGGAATCTGTCAGTTTGATGTGATAGATCACTTTTCCATCTAAAGTTACCGGTAAATCTTTTGCCATAACGATAGCCCTCACTTATCCATATAATTTATAGCGAACTTTCATTCTTCCTTTGTTTGTTTCGCCCATCTCCCGCTCAAAAACAAAACGGCCATAACCACGCACCGAAATAATATCTGCTTCCTTACAGCGATAGGATGGATTCTGAACACATTTGCCATTCACAAATACTTTTTCCGCCTTGAAAAATTCCAATGCCTGGCTTCTGGAAAATTTGTAGACACATGCGATCATGCTGTCTAAACGGTTCGAAGTGATGATTCCATCTTTTTCTTCAAATTTCTGCTGCTGTCCTAACGCATCTGCTGACACAGGAGATAGCTTTACAACTGTATGACGTATTTTATCAAGATTCTCCATAAAATAAGGCGCCATGCTCTCCTCACAGATTAAAAAATATTTGTCCTCACAGATTACAATATCGCCTAATTTTGAGCGGTCAACACCAAGATTCATCATAGAACCTAAAATATCCCTGTGTCCTAATTTTTCTGCAAACTTTGGATAAGATGGAACAATCTCAAGATATGCAATTGGAAACTGCCACTCATAATAAAGAGCATCAGGTATAAATGCAACTATCTGACGCTCTGCAAAAGGAACACCTCCAGAAGCTTCTGTCTTTGTCTCAAAAAACTTTTCGTTCTGGTGGTAAATATTCAGTTCATTTAAATTAAGGAAATCGCTGAATAAAACGATTCCCTTTCTATTTGCCTGTCTGGATAAATCTATTAACTTCTTTTTGCAAAGTTCCTGCTCATTCATAATGTCGTTCTCTACAGTCCTCTGGTTGTATCAAAAGAGTCTACAATATTCAGAAAATCACCTGAAATATCAACCGCTGCCGGAGTGATAATGAAAATGTAATTCGAAATCTTCTGAAGATTTCCGCTGATTGCAAAACAGGAACCAGAGGTAAAGTCAATGATACGCTGCGCAATCTCTACATCTAATCCCTCCACATTCAAAACAACTGTGCGGTTGTTTAACAATGTCTCCGTGATCTCTCTTGCATCCTCAACAGATGTCGGTTTGATCACACATACTTCCATACCAGCGAGATTCTGCTGTTTTTTTGACGGACGGATCGGTGTGACTTTTGGAGTGGTCTTTACCGGTTTTTCTTTGTAATCATCGGTAAAAGTATCCTCTTTTTCACGTTTCTTAAAAGAAGATTTTGGTTTTACTTCTTCCTCTTCGTCATCATAATCATAGTCTTCATTGTAAAAATCGTCATCGTCATCCGGATTCAAACGCATTACATTTAAAAATTTATCAAGAAAACTCATTTTTTGCTGCTCCTATTAAACTGATTTTAAATTCTGCTTCTTTCTCTTACTGGTATCCGGTGCATTATTGTTTGTTGTAATTGCGTGCTCCAAAAATCCCGGTTCCGACACGAACCATGGTAGCTCCCTCTTCGATTGCCACCTCGTAATCGCCTGTCATACCCATAGACAGAATTTCCATAGATACATTATCTATGTTTTTCGCAGCGATGTCAACAGATAAATCTTTTATTTTACGGAAATACAACCGGTTATCCTCTGCATTTTCCACGTATGGCGCGATGGTCATAAGTCCTTTAATGCGGACATTTTCCAGTTCTGCAATCTCTTCCACTAACTGGATCGCATCTTCCTCGGAGATACCGAACTTGGATTCCTCATGCGCAATATTTACCTCCACAAGGATCGGAACAATGATATTTTTCTTCTTTGCCTGAATATTGATCTCCTCTGCCAGACGGTAGGAATCAACAGAATGGATCAGTGCAACCTGTCCGACAATGTATTTTACTTTGTTTCTCTGCAGATGTCCGATCATATGCCATTTGATATCCTTTGGCATTTTCTCGATTTTATCGCAGAGCTCCTGCACTTTATTTTCGCCGAAATCCCTGATATTTTCATCATAAATTTCCTGAAGCATCTCAATTGGTTTTGTTTTACTGACAGCGATCAGCGTCACTTCTTCTCTCTTTCTTCCTGCGCGGTCACACGCTTCCTGTACACGTTCTTCTACATTTTTTAAATTATCTTTTAACATTTGATTTTATCTCCTTCGCCGTTGTCTTTATTTGATCAGCTGATTTTCATCAATCTTTGTCCCATCTAACGCAATATGGTCGTATAATGCGATGCCATAAGTTGTACCTGTCTTTACGATCGTATATTCCTCGTTCTGATATAAAACATCAATCTGCTTGAATACAGCATAACCCTTGTTAATGTTGTAAACACCCTGTAACGATGCAGTGTCTGTACCAACACGATACGTCTCACTGGAATCCGGTTTCTGCAGGATATCCCCGGAGGACACATACTCACTGTCGATATAATAGGTATCGTCTGTCTCATAATAAATGGTTGGTGTCACAAATTCCGTGGTACTTTTTCCGTCCTTGTCCGTGCGTTCCACCAAAATTCCCTCATCGCTGGAATCCCCGCCTTTTAAGAAAAAATCGATTGGAACGGTGTAAAACTCTTTCTCGGTGATCGCGGAATTTGGAATTTTAAGACCGGTTTCTTCGGACAGTAAAAGTTCAATCTCCACATAGCGCTCTGACGCATATCTAACCATAGCACTTTTCAGTGAGAGAATCAAATACTGCTGTCCATCACGCCCGACAATGGAATAAGTCGCGTAGGCTTCTTTTGCATCTTTTAAAAAGCGGATCTTAATTGTATCGTCATCTTTTAATGATTCCGCTGTTGCATCCGGCACTGGAACAATAATATTCCAATATTCGCTGTCGATCAGCTTGTACTCAGGTGAACCGGCCTGGATAGCCGGGTTTGTTTTCAAATCGTTTTTGGAATAATTGGATTCGTCAAACATTGCGGCCGTAAAATTATCAACCGTAACATTTTCAAATCCGTCCGTATAATAAGTTACGATTCCTGGCACATCTGTGATCACTTTATGAAATGTATTATTGTTCTCCGCAGAAGCAACATAATCCGAGATATCATTTAAGGCGTTTACACTCAATGCCTCACTCAGAGATGCATTGACATTGTCCTTAAAGCTGTATACCTGATAATAGTTTTTTCCATCATAGGCATATAAAAAGTCATTGATGGTTTTCTCAATTTCTGCAAGGTTCTCACTGTCGATGGTACTTCCATCCTGGCTGGCCTCGTTGATCATGTTCGAAACGTCTCCATTCTCATCAACGGAGCAGACCAAATCGCCGTAGGCTACTTTGGAGCCCTCTTTTACATAATAATTCACTGCACCGGAATAATCTGAATTGATGATTTTTTCATCGCGCAGGATCAGACCATTGTATACATTATTGACCGCAATGGTTCCCTGCTCCACCTCATAAACAGAAATATGTGTCTCTGTCAGATAACTGAACACATTAAATACCAGATAAATAAAGATGATGACAAATATAATGACACCAATATTAAAATTCATTGGTTTTCTATATTTCACAACATTTTTGTTTTTCTTCAATTGCATAACCTGCCTTGTTTTTCTCACTTCCGCTCATTATAGCATTTTTTACATGGCAAAACAATGCGATTCATGTATAAAAAACAGTTTCACAGGAAAAAATAAACAAAAATAGATGATATCAAAGGAGATATATTCATGAAAACAAATTGGTTAGATTATACTTTACTGACATTCGTGATCATTGGTGCCATTAACTGGGGACTAATCGGATTCTTCCGCTTTGACCTTGTTGCATTTCTGTTTGGGAATCTTTCCTGGCTTTCCCGCATCGTTTATGCACTGGTAGGTATCGGTGGTCTTTACACGATCAGTCTTTATGGAAGAATTAAAAGTGGAGACGAAGCTTAGAAAAAGGTTGAGCTGTTTTGTATGCAAAAAAGGTTGTTGCACTAAATCAAGTTAGCACAACAACCTTTTAACAGCAAAGTAATTATAGGGAAATGACAATCTTTGCTTTTGCACACTCAGGTAATCTGGACTCATCTCTTGAAACACTTAAGATAAACTTCACATTGTATTTCTCACTGATGATGTCGAGTTTTTCAATTGCATGCTGAATCTCGTCATCCGTCTCAGCAAATGCAATTGTAAGGAAACTATCAAGATACATCTCTTCCAGATCGTGATCCTGTGAAACAATTCCGCATAAGAATCCAATGAACTCATCACAATTATCGATTGGATAATCCATCACGTTGATGAGACGGACCTTGTTGTTCAGTTCATACATATGCTTCTGGCTTTTGTCCAGATAAACAATATTTCCAGATGCGGCTGTAACAGAATGATTTACTTTGGCTAATAATTCTTTGGTCTTACCCTTTCCCTTTTCGCCTGCAATAATTTCTATCATTGTCATTTCCTCCTTATATTCCCTGTTTTATGTATTTTGAATAAAAACAGTAGGTTTTATAAAACAATTATAGTATATATGCACATAAAATACAACTGTTAATTCGCAAAACCACTGAGCATTTCATTCATGAGAAGATAAAGGTTGGACTTTCCATCTGCTTTTAAAACAATGGAGACAATCGGCTGCCCGGAAGCATTGTAAGAATATAATACCAGACAATATCCGGCAGCTCCTGTTGTTCCGGTCTTTCCACCTACGACAGTGATCCCTTCCGGCGCTTTTTCCTTACCGGTAAGGTACTGATTTGTATTCTCCCATGTTCTCTCTACGCCCGCACCATTCACATCTGTGTATACAACATCATAACTCATCGTACTGATGATATCGAGAAACGTCTGATCCTGCACTGCATTCTGGAAAATAAGGTAGAGATCATAAACGGAGGTATAGTGGTTTTCATCCGGAAGTCCGTTTGGATTGACAAAATGGGATCTTGAAGCACCCATTGCAAGTGCCTCCTGATTCATCATGTCTGCAAAACCTTCCACGCTTCCGCCGATATGCTCTGCTATCGCAATTGCAGCATCGTTTCCACTCTTTAACATCATGCCATATAACAGATCCTTAAGCTGTACCACATCACCTGCTTTCAAACCGCAGACAGAAGAATCGGACGCCTGGTCTGCCGCATTTTCACTGACAGTCACATAATCTTCCAGATTTCCGTATTTTAAGGCGATATATGCGGTCAGAATCTTTGTTGTACTGGCAGGATATAATTTTTCATAAATATTCTGTGCGTAAGTTACGGTATTAGTCGCAAGATTGAAGGTTCCTGCTCCTTCTGCCACCTGCGAATCAGTCGTATCATTTCCAATGTTCACATCATCTGCCACACACAGATTCTGTGAAAAATAAGTTTTTTCTGACCCGGCTCCCTCAGATGCCAATCCATAATCTGCCGAAGTGCTGTAGATATCATAAGGATTATCATAACTTACTACCGTCTGTCCGCACCCGGACATAAAAACAGCTGCTATGCCACACAGACACAGCAGTCTCATTTTATTTATACATTTCACGCCACTCTAAATCTCCTCTGTCTAATGCTCGAATCAAAAGTTCGGCAGTGGCAAGGTTCGTTGCCAAAGGAATATTATGTGTATCACATAATTTCACAACATTATTTACATCCGGTTCATGAGATTTCGGAGTAAGTGGATCTCTTAAGAAAATGACAAGATCGATCTCGTTATGTTCAATCTGTGCACCAAGCTGCTGGGAACCACCCAGATGTCCTGCCAGATACTTATGAACATTGAGATTGGTCACCTCCTCGATCAGTCTTCCGGTTGTTCCGGTTGCATAAAGTTCATTCTTCGAAAGAATCCCTCTATATGCAATGCAGAAGTTCTGCATTAATTTCTTTTTTGAATCATGCGCAATAAGTCCAATGTTCATTATGCGGTTACCTCCTGTCAATATTTTTTCGGCTGTAGTCCAACGTTCAACACAAGCCCCACCCCTATATATAATGATAAAAGCGACGTAAGACCATAGCTGACAAATGGAAGCGGCAAACCGGTATTCGGAAGCACCCCACTTGCAACCCCAATGTTAACCAGGCTCTGAAAGCCCACCAGTGCAGCAAATCCACAGCAGATCATTTTTCCTGCGGTATCTTTTGCTTTTCTAGCAATTAATATACACTCAATCGTGATGAAAAGCAATAAAATTATAATGATAACCGTACCGATAAATCCAAGTTCTTCCCCCGCTACCGCAAAGATAAAATCTGTCTGGGGTTCCGGGATAAAGTTACCGTTTTTTACCGAAGTGGCATCTGTATTATTCAGCCCTTTTCCCCACAGCTGACCGGAACCGATCGCCATGATGGAATTCTGCTGCTGGTAAGCATCTGCCGGGTAATCATCCGGGTAAAGCCATGCCATAACACGTGTCACCTGATAACTTTTGATAAACGGAAGTTTGTCCTGGATCAGCAACGTAAACATTATCACTGCTGATGGAATACTGACAGCCAAAACACCTGTTACTATTTTATAACTTAATCCCGCAACAAACAAGAGGGCAGCAAAAATTAATGCGGTAACAATTGTCGTTGAGAGATCCGGCTGCTTTAAAATAAGGGCAAGCGGTATGCCTGCGAGTACAAATGACAAGATCAGTACCTTCGGTGTATTGATTTTCTCTTCATGCTTCATAAAAAAGTAGGCGAAAAACAGGATAATTAAAATTTTTGCCAGTTCAGAAGGCTGGAAACGGAATGAGCCGATCTCAAACCAGCGCTGTGCGCCACCGGCATCATCACCGGCAAACATAACGAGCAAAAGCACACCGATCATGAAAAAGTAGATCAGCCAGGAAAACTTCAAAATAAAGTTATAGTCGATCAGGGAGAGCATCACCATGATCGTAAGCCCGGCGATCATACCCAAAATCTGCTTACTCTGCACCGATGGCTTGGCACTTCCGATCAGAAGGATTCCGATCACATTTAAGATCATCACATACATGACCAATATGAACTTATAATTTCTCAGTTTGTACTGTTTAAACATTGCAATTCTCTCTTTTTGTATTCTTTTAAAATGACTTTTATCTCAATATTCTCAGGTTCTACATCCACATACTTCGTGATCACATTTCCGATGTCGCGCCGTATGTATCCCATCGTTTCTTCGTCTAAAATGTTGTTTTCATAATGGATCATACATTTTAAACGTTCTTTTGCGGCAGTTACAGATTGTTCTCTCATTTTTTCTCCATTTCTGCTATGCACAAAAGTCAGCTATGAATTGATGGTCTGCTTTGCAGGCTTGTTCCAGAAGAATCCGCGGAAACGGTGTTTTTCCTGAAGAAAATCCGGGATTGGAACCGCTTCCCCCACAAGGCGTCTGCAGATGTTCTCATAACAGGTCCGGGAAGTGCTTCTCTTTTCCATCATGCTCTCGCCATGGTTCTGCGAGATAATAATATGTTCATCTTCCAGTACCACGCCCAGAAGTTCCGTGTTCAAAAGTTCGCAGATATCGGAGATCTGAAGCATGTTTCCCTCTTTTACCAGCTGTTTTCGAAATGAATTGACCAGCAGATAAGTGGAGATATCTTTTCGTCTCCTGAGAAGGCGCAGGACACAGTCCGCATCATGAACGGCTGCCACCTGCGGTGTTGTCACAACGACTGCTTTATCTGCCGCGCAGACGGCAAGATCAAATCCGCTGTCAATGCCTGCCGGGCTGTCCACAAGGATATAATCATACGACTCTTTTAACTCCTCCATGAGCGTCTGCATCGCCTCTGTCGTGATTGGTGGATGCTCTCTGACACATGCAGATGGAATGACCGAAAGATTCGGGTATCTGCGGTCTCTTATGACAGCCTGCTTCACTCTGCATTTTCCTGTCAGGACATCGACCAGATTGTATACGATCCGGTTTTCGAGTCCCATCACAACATCGAGATTGCGAAGCCCGATGTCCGTGTCGATCAAAATTACTTTTTTCTCTAATAGTGAAAGTCCAACTCCGACGTTCGCTGTGGTAGTTGTTTTGCCAACGCCGCCTTTTCCTGACGTGAAAGTGATCACTTCACTCATGAAGTAAGACCTCCTTTTTACTTAGTCATTAAAGCTGTTTGATGACTCACCTACATTTTCTGCCTGACCGTTTAACAGTTCCTCAGCATCCTGAACATCAAAATAATAAGAAAATACATTTTTGGCATATTCCGCAGCATTATGTGATGTATAACCGAATGCGATACGTGTTGCGATCGATATCTCAGGATCACTGTACGGCGCATATCCGACGAACAACGCATGGTTTGGACGGTTTGGACTCTGCTGTGCGGTACCGGTCTTACCTGCAACCTCAATCGGAAAATCATCAAATGTAGACAGATTTTCCACTACCATGCGAATTCCGGTATGAATGGCATTCCATTGTGTGGTGTCTAATACATCCACCGTATTTCTTACCTTTGGCTCAAAGGTTTCTAACGTATTGCCATCGGAATCGCATACCTTATTCAACAATGTGTATTCATATACATTTCCGTCATTTGCAATGGCAGATACATATCTTCCAAGCTGGATGGTCGCATAGTTATTATTACTCTGTCCGATTGCTGCCATGACCGGGTATTCATCTGCAATCTGCGGATCATTTTCCTCAATCTCCACGCCCGTTGTCTCATCTAATCCAAGAAGTGATGCATATTCCTGAATTTTGGAAATACCAGCCGCATCATCATAAGATGCAGAGAAATTATTCGTTGCGAGACGATAGCCGACATCATAAAAGAAATAGTTACAGGAATCTCTTAATGCCTCAGATACATTGATCAGTCCATGTGTGTAACCGTGATTTAATGCCCAGCATCTCGGGTGGTTGCTGATATTTTCATACACACCTTTGTCCATGATCTGTGTCGTTGGTGTGATCACACCAGTGGCAAGACCGGCAACGGAAGACACCATTTTGAAGGTTGATCCGGGTGCAGTACGTTCCTGCGTTGCATAGTTATAAAGCGGCTTGGACAAATCCGTATTGAGACCTGCGAAATAATCTGCATCAACCGTATTTGCAAGACGGTTGTTATCATATCCCGGATAGCTTACCAGTGCCAGTAACTCTCCTGTTTTTACATCCGTGATCACACAGGAACCGGAGCATGGATCTAACGCAAGCTGTGCCGGCGTGATCTCAATGTTTTTGATCTTTTCTTTCAGGAAGCTGACCGGGCTGACTGCATTTGACTCCAGCGAACTGATCTCCTCCGCGTCGTAGGCAAGTACTCCCTGATCATATAAGATCATACACAGCTGTCTGCCGGAAACAGCTCCTGCCTTAATGAGATACTCATAAATAATTTTGGAAAATCCGGTATCTGTGGCAATGTCATCCATAATATAATCGCACAAAGCATCGTAAATTTCTGTCGAATCCGAGTACTTCTCATCAATTGTAAATTGTGTGATGTCGATCCAGTTTTGTGCGATCGCATGGTTTAGGTATTCCTGCGCACTGATCGTGCCACTCTGCCACTTCTGATATACTTCATCTGTTTTATCAATCGACTTTTGCAGAAGGATTTTTTTCTCCTTCAGCTGATTGATAATGTAAGTAAAATAATCCTGATCTTCTTCTCCAAGTGAACCAAACGCTGTCGGGGATGTACCTTTTAACTCGCTGGTCACTGACGAGAGGACGGTCTGCTGCCTGCCAGAGAATATCTGTAAGACAGCTTTTTCATTTCCGGTTGCATTTTCATCCGAAAAATGTTCAATATCGATCACATTATTATTTACCAGTGCAAAGTAAACGTCAGTGATCGGGATATTCATTTCGGAACCGGAACTTTCGATATTGGAATACACAATACCGGCGATCTCCTGCTCTAACAGGTCATATGCAGCAATCTGTAAGTTTTTATCAATTGACAGATAAACATCATTTCCGGCAGAAGGTTCCTCGCGTTCCAAAACCTCCACAGCTTTTCCAAGATAATCGACATAAAGCTTTTCATAGCCTTTTGTTCCCTGAAGGGACGCATCCATCACCTGTTCAATACCTGCTTTTCCGACCACATCATTTAAAGTGTAATTGCCGTTATCTGCGGACAGGCTCTCATACTCTTCGGTAGAGATTTTTCCGGTATAGCCGATGATCGATGCGAAATATTCAGCATCATTGTATTTGCGGATCGTGTCGTCAATGACTTCCACTCCCTGAAGCTTTGATGCATTCTCACTCACGTAGGCAACAGACTCCTCAGAGACATCGCTTGCGATCGTGGTGGCAATATATTTCTGATAGCTGTTTTCAGACATTGCATAGCGCACCACTGTGATTTTATATGCCATATCTTCAGCATAATCTTCACTGATTCCAAAACGTGTCACTTTCAGATAATCCATAACCTGGTCAGCAGTCGCTTCCGCCTGATTGTAACCAAGTTTTTTGTCATACTTCAGATCAGAATAAGATGCCTGACCGAAAACATCTGCAAGAAAACGTTTCAATGAACTTCCGCTCACAGTGAATTCGTAATTTCCATTATCGTTCACTGTAATTTTAAAATTATTGATAATGTCATCCCCATTTTTTTCCAGGGCAGTAATGATATCAGCAATTTCTGCATTTAAAAGTTTATTTTTTTCTTTGGTAGAATCATAGGAACCATTATCCTCGATCGTAATGGAATATGCGAGTTCATTGTAGGCAAGCACTTCGCCATTGCGGTCTAAAATATTTCCTCTGGTACTGTTTAACGTACGTTCCCGGACAATCTTTAACGTGTAATTGTCCTGGTATTCTGCGCCCTTTATGATCTGAAGCTGGAACATCCGGAAAATCAGCACAGAAAACAAAAGAACCATCACGGTTGCTGCGACAAGCAGTCTCGATTTGAAGATCGTACGGAAAAACTCTTTGATATTATCAAACAAATTTTACAGCGCTCCTTTTTTCTATTGTTTCAAGTTTCTGGTTAATTTTTAAAATAATAAAATATAAAAAAATGGTCACAACCATCGTATATACCAGTTCCGGTATCATGATATTTAACAGATAGTATAAAATATCAAACTTTCCGCGGAATAAAAATAACAGGAAATAAATGATCAGACTACATGAGAAATCGCTGACCGCGATCAGAAGCATCGGCAGTTTGATATCTTCCGGGTAAAACATTTTGCGGAAAAATCCGTTGAAATATCCCACATACATATAAAGCAGTGCATAGAATCCCAAAATACTTCCTGTAAAAATATCTAAAAGAAGTCCTGTGAAAAAGCCAATCCACAGTCCTTCTTTTTTTCCTCTCATAAAACCAAATGCAGAGACAACAACAATCATCAGATTCGGAGAGATTGATGCAAAAGAAAGTGCCTGAAATACGGTACTCTGCAAAAGGTAGCAGACAGCTATGATTAAAAATACAGTTATTTTTCTTCGCATGTCATCCTCCCTGATTTAATTTTCTACCGTCTGTTTCTTATTCAAAATGACAAGCACTTCCTCGATATGCTCAAAATCAACTGCCGGTGTAATAGTTCCTGATTTAGTCAGATTGTTGGAATCTGTCTCGATCGAGCTGATATATCCAATTAAGATTCCCTGCTGATAATTGTAAGAAACCGCGGAAGTGACCACCGGATCATTGATGGAAACTTCATTGTCTTTGTCATTTAAATTATTGAATTCGATCACCATATCTTCATTCATTTTCTGCAGACTTCCGGACACGATCAGGTTATCCGAAGTGGTCGTAACCATTCCGCTGACTTTGCTGGTATCGTTGATGATCGATGTCACCTTGGCATAATTTGGTCCGACATCTGTGACAATTCCAACAAGTCCGCTTCCTGCCATAACATTCATATCCACTTCAATTCCATCATTACTACCCTTATCGATTGTAAAAGTATTAAACCAGTTTCCACTGTTTTTTCCGATTACATTCGCTGCAACTTTCTCATAACTCGGGTATTTCTGATCGAGATTGTAAAGTTCCCTTAAGTTGTCTAACTCGTACTGCTCCAGTTTAATTGTATTCAGTTCTGTTGTCAGTTCATCTACCTGATTCTGCAGATCCTCATTCTCTGCCATGACATCACTTAAGTTTTTCAGATTTACCGCCTTGTCGGAGATCCAGGTGCCAACTTTATTGATTCCCTCCTGCATTGGCACAAAAACATAACCGGCTGCCGCATTTAACGGACCACCGGATATATTTAAAGTAAAACTTAATAACATGATGATAATACATACCCCTGACATGATCAGAAGAAGGTATCTTGCAGGAAGAAAAAATTTTGATTTTCGTCTCATTCCATTCCTCAATTTCTAACAACGTATGCAGGCGTATCCTGCATTACATTCTATTTTAAGATTTTATTTTTCATGCTGAACGCCAGATGTTTGTACTTCTGGTCACTTACAATCTTCACCAGTCCACGGACAACGCACTCTTCCGGCTCCTCACAGGTGTTGATCTCAATGCCGGTGATATCTTTGAACAACTGGCTCAGATTATGTATCTGGGAGCTTCCACCGGTAATGTAAATACCGGAATGGATAATATCTTTTGCAAGCTCCGGTGGAGTTTTCTCTAAGATCATCTTGATGGAATTACAGATGCTGTTTAAGTTATCCTTGATCGCCTCGTAGACAACTTCCCCTGTGATCTCCATCTCAATCGGAAGTCCACTTACCACATCACGTCCTACAATGACCATGGTTTCTGTATTTCCAGGAATACCGGAACCAAGCTTCTCTTTTAATGCCTGTGCGGTCTTCTGACCAATCACAAGATTATAGGTTCTCTTCACATAAGTAATGATCGATTCATCAATCCGGTTGCCTCCGAAATGCAACAGATCACTCAATACCAGTCCGCCGAGGGAGATGACAGAAATTTCTGTTGTATCTGCACCGATGTCCACAACCATGATACCGGTCGGCTCATTGACATCCAGTCCAAGGCCAACGGCATCCGCAATTGGTTTTTCACATAAAAGGACACTCTTTGGTTTTAATTTACTCTTGTAGAACATCTCAAAGAACGCTCTCTTTTCTACATCTGTAATATCAGTTGGAACCGCAACGATAAATTCAGCGCCCCGGATTTTTCCCTTCATATGCTCTTCTAAGTACATCTGGAGCATGGTCTGAAGATTATTAAAATCAGCGATTACTCCACTGATCACCGGGAATGTGACATTGATCGTCTCCGGTGCTTTTTCATACATTGCATAAGCAGCATCACCATAAGCATAAATCTGGTCTTTTTTTACCAGAGCTATGGTATTCTTCTCATTTAATATTTTATTGGAAGTCTTGCAGTAAATCTTCATATTGCAGGTTCCAAGATCAATTCCATATACGTTGCTGTTCATTTTCTTCTCCCTTGTGTTGTTTTCCATAATCAAAGAATCCGTTGTAGTTTCACGGAGTATTTCATAACGGTAACTTCCCATTATGTGAGATACCCGGCTTCCCGGTAACTGAAGTAAGTACGGTCACCTATAATAATATGATCTGACAGCGCAATGCCTAATAATTTTCCGGCTTCTGCGATCCTTGCAGTCACTGTATTATCCTCTCCGGAGGGAACTGCCCTGCCGCTTGGATGATTGTGTACCATCACAATGTGTACTGCCTTTTTCTCCAATGCACAGATAAAAATCTCTCTCGGCGGAACAATCGAGGAACTGACACTTCCTGTTGTGACAACAGAGTCTCCCAGCCATTTACATTTGCTGTCAAACATGCAGACGATCAGCTTCTCCTGCTGCTCGTGCCTTAGCTGTTCCATATAATACTCTGCAACCGTTGCTGCGCTCCTCATCTGAATACCCTCAAAATGTCTGGTATTGGCAATCCGCGTGGAAAGTTCCGCAATGCATTTTAACTGCATCGCGATCACATCTCCGATTCCGTGGATCTTTTTCATTTCATCGTAAGACATCTCATAAAGATTCATGAGGTTTCTGTCTTTCTGTGATAAAAAACTTCTTGCCACATCCACGGCAGTCATTTTACTGCTTCCTGATTTGATCACGATCGCTAAAAGTTCTGCATCGCTTAACGCTGTTGCACCGTATTTCCAGAACTTCTCATACGGTCTTTCGGATTCCGGTAATTCTTTTGTTGTGAATGAGTGATTCATAAATTCCTTTCACTCTCCCTGAAAGTGTTTTATGTCAACTCAAAAAACTCTTTTTTCATTTTAGCATAACAAATCTGTATTAACAAGATTCCGTTCCTTAAGTTTTTGTAAAGACATCAAAATTCCTAGCTTTGCATGATACCAGGTCAGTCCACCCTGAAAATAGACAGCGTATGGAGGCTTGATCGGTCCATCTGCACTGAGTTCAATGGAAGATCCCTGTACAAAAGCTCCGGCAGCCATGATGACATCACTGTCATATCCCGGCATTGCCCATGGTTCCGGTGTTACATAACTGTCTACCGGTGCGGCTGCCTGGATTCCCTCACAAAATGCGATCATCGCATCCGGGTTATTGAAGGTAACTGCCTGAATGATATCGTGGCGGCTCTCTGTACCGTCCGGAATGACGGAAAAACCTAATTTTTCATATATATTAGCAGCAAAAACAGCTCCTTTTAATGCACCGCTTACCACAGTCGGTGCCATGAAAAATCCCTGATAAAAAGACTGGATCACACCGAGAGATGCTCCAACTTCTTTTCCAAGTCCCGGAGAAGTCAGACGATATGCTGCATTTTCCACGCACTCTTTTTTGCCGACGATATAGCCGCCGATCGGTGCAAGTCCGCCGCCCGGATTTTTGATGAGGGAACCAACGATCATATCCGCGCCGACCTCTAACGGCTCTTTTTCTTCCACAAATTCGCCGTAGCAGTTATCTACCATGCAGATTACATCCGGTTTGATATTTTTGATAAAGGAAATCAGCTCACCGATTCTTGTTACGGATAACGTAGGTCTTGTGGCATATCCTTTGGAACGTTGGATTGTCACCAGTTTCGTGCGGTCATTGATTGCTTTTTTGATATTCTCATAATCAAAACTTCCGTCCGGCAATAAATCAACCTGGCTGTAAGTGACACCATATTCTGCCAGAGAGCCCTTGGATGGACGGATTCCGATCACTTCCTCTAAGGTGTCGTATGGTTTTCCAACCGGAGACATAAGCTCATCCCCCGGTCTTAAGTTCGACATTAAAGCGAGTGCAAGCGCGTGGGTTCCACAGGTAATCTGTGGTCTGACCAGTGCATCCTCTCCCTTAAAACAGGAAGCGTACACTTTTTCCAGCGTATCCCTTCCAAGATCATTATATCCATATCCCGAACTCATATTGAAACATTCTGCGCTGACGCGGTTCTCCTGCATCGCTTTTATGACTTTCATCTGGTTGTATTCTGCTCTTGCGTCGATCTCTGCAAAACGCTCCTTTAAAGATTCCTCGATTTTTTCTCCAAATTCGTATACTTCCCTCGAGATTCCAAGATTTTTGTATTGTTCTTCTAAAAACTGGTTCATTGCTATCTATTTATCCTCTCTTCGTTATTGAGCGAAACTCTTTTTTTGCTGTTATAAGTTGCTCAAAATTATAATTGTTAATTTATGATAGTCTTTTCTTTTAAGATATTTATCATACTGTCTAAGATTTTTGCATCCTGATAATCATAAGCCTGTTTATCAAGCCAGATGACGTCACGCTCACGGCGGAACCAGGTGAGTTGTCGTTTGGCAAAATGTCTGGTCTCACGCTTGATGATGTAGATGGCTTCTTCTAAAGTGGTTTTTCCATCCAGGTAATCTAAGATTTCCTTGTAACCAAGTCCCTGCATGGAAACCATATCACGGTGAAAGCCCATATTTTTTAATTTCTGCACTTCATCCACAAGTCCCTGTTCTATCATAAGATCAACCCGTTTGTCAATATTCGCATAAAGATGTGATCTCTCATCAGTGAGCACAAAATATGCAAAATGGTAAGGGGATGTTTTCTCCCTCTCTTTTTCGTTGTGTTCTGAAATCCGCTTACCGGAAAGATGATAAAATTCCAATGCACGGATCACGCGCTTGATATTATTGGCATGAATAGCATCTGCGGACGCCGGATCGACTTCACGCAGCATGTTGTGCAGATAGTGTGCACCTTTTTCTGCCGCAAGCTGTTCTAATTCTGCCCGGTATGCCTCATCACACTCCTGCTCTGTAAAGTCAATATCATAGAGAAGTGCCTGAATATAAAATCCTGTGCCGCCTGCAATGATCGGGATTTTTCCCTCTGCATAGATTTCCTCCAAATGCTCTTTCGCACGCTCCACAAATTTTACCACATGGAATTCTTCATCCGGTTCAAATTCATCGATCAGATAGTGTCTGACGCCATCCATCTCCTCCGGCATCACCTTTGCAGAGCCGATATCCATATGCCGGTATACCTGCATGGAGTCTGCGGAGATGATCGATCCGTTGATTTTTTTTGCAAGCTCGATGGACAAGGCTGTTTTTCCAACGGCTGTCGGTCCGGTCAAAATGACCATCGGTCTTTTTTCTGTCATAATTTTTATACGATTCTCCTGAATTTCTTTTCGATTTCATATTTTGTCATGGAAATGATCGTTGGTCTTCCATGAGGACAATTGTATGGATTATCCAACTCTAAAAGCTCATCAATCAGCGCTTCAATCTCCGGTCTGGAAAGATGATTGTTTCCTTTGACTGCAGCTTTACAGGACATAGACGCCACTTTTTCCATAATCAGATTCGGTGCGTCTTTGCCGGAAATATTGGCAAAATCATCCAGCATTTCAATAAACATGGTTTTCATGTCGATATCTGTAAAATCTGCCGGAATTGCAGTAATTGCATATTCTTTCCCACCAAAAGGTTCAATTTGATATCCAAACATCGAGAGCTGCGATTCATAAGTTTCCAGTGCCTGCACCTCATCCTGATTCAATGTCAGGATGATTGGCGGACTGATTGTCTGCGATGTAAATGTTTTCTCTGAAATCTTTTTCATCGTGCGCTCGTAAAGTACTTTTTCATGTGCAGCATGCTGGTCGATGATAAAGAGTTTATCCTCGTATTCAATCAGCCAGTAGGTATCGAATAACTGACCGATGATTTTATGTTTTTTTCTTGCATCTTTCGTCAGAAAATGAGAGTCAAGCTGTTCTAAATTCTGCTGCTCATAGATTGGAGCGGTTTCCTGCGATGTAGATTCTATGTCATGTATTTCTGATACGATTTCTTTAAAATTATTTTCTAATGTAGGTTGTTCAGAATTTATCTCTGCTATTGGCTCTTTGGAAGTATTTGTTTTCGCTTCTGCTGCAAGCGGCTTTGCAAATAAATTTTCTTCCTGCACAGTCAATGGACTTGCACTGGTCTGTTTCATTTTTTCAAAGAAAGCATCCTGATTCCGACGCTTGATCTCGAAAGGCTCCGGTGTATGTTTTGGAACTGGTGGAATCATTTCCTTCTTTTCTTCTGTCACCGGAACTTCCGGGATAAAATCCCGATGAGAGATTGTATTTCGGATAATCTCAAATAAAGAACGATAAATTTCCTCATTCTGACTGAACCGCAATTCCATCTTAGTCGGATGTACATTGACATCTAAAAGTTCCGAGTTCATCTCAAAGTAAAGCACACAGAACGGATACTGGTGCTGCATCATAAAACCTTTGTATGCCTCCTCAATGGATTTGGCGATCAGTGCACTTTTGATGTAGCGGCCGTTGATAAAATAATTCTCATAGTTACGGTTTCCTCTGGAAATTATTGGTTTTCCAATAAAACCACGAAGCTTAAACAGTTCGGTCTCATGTTCTACTTTCAGAACCGCGGCCGTAATATCTCTTCCATAAATATGGTAAATGAGGTCTTTTTCATTTCCATTTCCTGATGTGTGTAGTTTTGTCTGACCATTGTTAATAAATTTAAAGGAGACATCCGGGTGGGACAAGGCCATGCGTTCCATCAGGTCACTGATATATCCAGCCTCTGTCTGGGCGGTCTTTAGGAATTTTCTTCTGGCAGGAACATTGTAAAAAAGGTTCCTTACGATAAAAGTCGTTCCTTCCGGCGCCCCGATTTCTTCATTTTCAATTTCTTTGGAACCTTCGATCACATATCTTGTTCCTGTCAGTTCCTCATAGGTCTTTGTGATCAGCTCGACCTGTGCAACTGCTGCAATGCTCGAAAGCGCCTCACCGCGGAATCCAAGGGAATGAATACTGAGCAGATCTTCCACACTGCGGATTTTACTTGTAGAATGGCGCAAAAAAGCAATCGGAACCTGCTTCTTCTCGATGCCGCACCCATTGTCTGTAATACGGATAAAAGAGATACCGCCCTCTTTGATTTCGACGGTCACTGCAGTCGCTTTCGCGTCAATCGCATTTTCAACTAATTCCTTTACAACAGAAGAAGGACGCTCTACCACTTCGCCCGCTGCGATTTTATCGATTGTCTCCTGATTCAGTAACATGATTTCCGGCATTTTCAGACACTCCCTTTCTTTCCATCAAAAAACTGCTCTTTACCAGCGGTTTTTGATCTTATTCTGCAATTCGTATAATTTATTCAAAGCATCGATTGGCGTCATATTGCTCAGATCGACATTCTTCAATTCCTCTAAAATATCATCATCTTTTACCGTGTCAAATAAGGACATCTGTGCGAGATCGACCTCGTCTAATTTTTCTTTTTTCTTTTTCGTTCCGGTCTCGACGGCCAGATTTTTTGTGACAGCGGTGATGTCATTCGCACTTAATTCTTCCACGATCTGTTTTGCACGCTCAATGACGGAATCCGGCACACCTGCCAGTTTTGCCACCTGGATACCATAACTCTTGTCGGCGCCGCCCCGGACGATTTTGCGTAAGAACACGATATCATCGCCCTTTTCTTTGACCGCGATACAGTAATTGTTCACATTGTGAAGCTTGCCCTCTAACTCGGTCAGTTCATGATAATGTGTCGCAAACAGTGTCTTGGCTCCGAGCAGCTTCGGATTGCTGATGTGCTCAACTACCGCCCATGCGATGCTCAGGCCATCAAATGTGCTTGTGCCCCGTCCGATCTCATCTAAGACGAGCAGCGAGTTGCTGGTGGCGTTTCGCAGGATGTTTGCAACTTCATTCATCTCTACCATAAACGTACTCTGTCCGCTTGCAAGATCATCGGACGCTCCAACCCTTGTAAAAATACGGTCAACAATTCCGATTTTTGCAGAAGATGCCGGAACAAAGCTTCCGATCTGTGCCATCAGCACTATGATCGCCGTCTGACGCATGTAAGTGGACTTACCTGCCATGTTCGGTCCTGTGATGATGGAAATGCGGTTGTTGCCGTTGTCTAAATATGTATCATTTGCGATAAACATATCGTTGTTCATCATCTTTTCAACAACCGGATGTCTGCCGTCTTTAATGTCGATCACACCATTTTCGTTAATTTTCGGGCGGCAGTAATTATTCTGGTCTGCCACCACGGCAAGAGAAACGAAGGTATCAAGCTTTGCTACCGCTTTTGCTGTTTTCTGGATGCGGACCACTTCCGCTGCGATCCTGTTGCGCACTTCACAGAACAGATCGTATTCCAAATTGATCAGCTTGTCCTCGGCTCCTAAAATCATATCCTCGAGCTCTTTTAACTCCGGTGTGATATAACGCTCTGCATTGGCAAGTGTCTGCTTTCTCGTAAAGTAATCCGGCACGAGATCCCGATAGGAATTTGTCACTTCCAGATAATATCCAAATACTTTGTTAAATTTAATTTTGAGGTTTTTAATCCCGGTCTTTTCACGCTCTTTTGCCTCTAACTCTGCAAGCCATGTTTTTCCTTCGGTCTTTGCGTGACGGTACTTGTCTACATTTTCGTTATAACCGTCTTTGATAAGACCTCCCTCGCGCACAGAAATCGGAGGTTCTTCCATGATCGATGCATCAATTAACTGATAAAGTTCTTCTAACGGATCCATATCTGTCTGAAGTTCTTTTAAAAGTTCCGTATCAAAATCTTCCAGTAATGTTTTGATCGGCGGAAGCATTCCGATTGAATTTTTAAATGCGATCAGATCCCTCGGATTTGCAGACATATAAGTCACACGGGTGATGAGACGCTCAAGATCGTAGATTGGGTTTAAGTACTCACGCAGTTCCTCTCTGGTGATCATATGTTTGTTGATGTCTGCGATCGCATCCTGTCTTTTTTCTATCTCTGCCTTATCAATCAACGGCTGTTCGACATAAGAACGCAGCAGTCTTGCACCCATGGCAGTTTTGGTCTTGTCCAATACCCAGAGCAGCGAACCACGTTTCTGTTTTTCACGCATTGTCTCTACCAGTTCCAGATTTCGTCTTGTGGAACTGTCAATGATCATAAATTTGCCGGTAGAATATGGATGGATGGCAGAAATATGATCCAGATTGTTTTTCTGTGTCTCATAGAGATATTTTAACAATGCCCCTGCTGCGATCGTTCCATATGCATAATCGTTTAAGCCAAGCCCCTCCAGACTGTTGACATGAAAATGTCCTTTTAAGGTTGTCTCCGCCGTCTCATCGCTGAAGTACCATGCATCCAGAGAATAAATGGTAATTCCGAGACGATGACGCATGTCTTCCAGATCCACGCCACTCATATAAAAGCTCTCATTGCAGACAATCTCGGAAGGTGCGAATTTATTGATCTCATCGATCAGCTTCCGCTCGGAGTCCACTTCCGTGACATAATAGTCGCCGGTGGAAACATCCGCAAGGGAAATCCCATATTTATCTGCCAGATAGACAATGCACATAATGTAATTGTTTTTTGATTCATCCAGAGCCTGGATATCCATATTCGTTCCAGGCGTTACAACACGGATGACCTCTCTTTTTACAATTCCTTTTGCAAGCTTTGGATCTTCCACCTGCTCACAGATCGCCACTTTATGTCCATTGGCTACCAGACGGTTTAAATATCCTTCCACCGCATGATATGGGATACCGCACATCGGCGCACGTTCCTCCATACCGCAGCTTTTTCCGGTTAATGTCAGCTCTAACTCTTTTGACACTAACACGGCATCATCAAAAAACATCTCATAAAAATCACCGAGACGGTAAAATAAAATACAATCTTTATATTCTTCTTTGGTCTGCAGATAATGCTGCATCATTGGTGTAAATTCTGCCACTTATGTTACTTCCTTCCATTGCGCCTGTTTATCATGCGCAATTATCTGATTCTTCTGACTGCGATCCCCTTATTGGAAAGGCTGATATTTTCGAATGACCGCCTCTGCCACCTTCATGCCGTCCATTGCCGCAGAAGTGATCCCTCCGGCATATCCGGCTCCCTCTCCGCATGGATAAATGCCTCTGATATTTGCCTCAAACGCCTCATCCCTGCGGATTCGTACCGGTGAGGATGTCCGGCTCTCCACGCCGGACAGGATCGCATCGTTCCGGTCAAATTCCGGAATATGTTTTGCAAAGGAATGCATTCCCTCGATAAAAGACTGCTCCATCTCATCTGAAAACAGACCTCTTAAATTTGAAAATGCAGTCTCACCTCTTGTCTCCGAAGAAAACGTTCCATATCCTGTGCTTTTTTTATTTTCACAGTAATCGCCAAAAAGCTGCTGCGGGATTTTCCCGTTTCCAAGTGCAAACGATTTTTCTTCGAGTCTGCGCTGGAATTCTACACCGGAAAGTGCGTCCGTTCCGTCAAAATCGTCCGGTGTCACAGAGACGATGATCGCGCTGTTTGCATTCTTGCTTCCACGGTCGGAATAACTCATTCCGTTGACCGCAAGACGTTTTTCCTCCGAGGAGGCATTCACAACATAGCCACCCGGACACATACAGAAGGAGTAAACACCCCTTCCATTTGCAAGGTTTGCGGTCACTTTATAAGGTGCTGCCTCAAGCAGTTCTGCATATTTTTCTCCATACTGGCTGCGGTTGATGTCCCTCTGTGGGTGCTCCACACGAAAACCGACCGCAAATGCCTTTGGTTCCATAAAAAGCCCGGTCTTCTGAAGCATCTCAAACGTATCGCGCGCACTGTGCCCTAATGCAAGCACACAGACCTCCGTTTCCATCCAGGCATTGTGGTTGATCTCAACAGCTTTGATCTTCTGGTTTTCCACCCGAATATCTGTCACACAGTTCTCAAACTCGAATGTGCCACCCAGATGAAGGATTTCTTCGCGCATTGCCGCAATCACTTTCGATAAAATATCCGTTCCAATATGCGGCTTGTTCTCATAGGTGATTTTCTCCGGTGCTCCAAAGGAGACAAACGTATCTAATACGAACCGGCTGCGCCCAAGAGGATCTTTCACCAGAGTATTCAATTTTCCGTCTGAAAACGTTCCTGCACCGCCCTCACCAAACTGCACGTTAGACGTCGGATCCAGTACGCCTGTTTTCCAGAAATGTAAAACATCTTCCGTCCGCTCCCCGACCTTTTTTCCACGTTCTAAAACGAGAGGTCTGTATCCTTCCCTTGCAAGCAGATACGCACAGAAAAGTCCTGCCGGGCCTGCCCCAATCACCACCGGGCGGTGATTCATACGCTCTGTGCCGTGTTCCGGCACTTTATATTTTTTCTCTTTGACGCAGACTGCATTTTTGTTTCCGGAGTGTTTTAAAATCTTCTCTTCATTGTCAACCCACACATCTACAGAATAGACAATGGAGACATCCGGCTTCTTCCTTGCATCAATTGATTTTTTTACGATCTGAAGCTTTTTGATCTGATCTTTTTTTATTTTTAAACTTTTTTCAATTTTCTGACAGAACTGCTCCTCATTATGTTCTACGGGCAGTTTTAACTGACTGACTCGAATCATTCTTTTTCCTGATCTTCCTGTGTTTTATTATAAATCCTTTACGCATCCGTTGTTTTGTACACCGCACAGAGAAATGTGTCCGGTATCATTCTGCCGCATGCCTGCCGGCAACATAACCACTCGACCATGCCCACTGTAAATTGTAACCGCCACACATACCGTCAATGTCAACGACTTCTCCCGCAAAGTAAATGTTTGGAACAAGTCTCGACTCCATTGTCTTTGGATTGATCTCATCCGTATGTACACCGCCCGCGCAGACCTGTGCCTGTTCAAAAGACTTACATCCTGTCACGCACACTTCCATGTGCTTACACTGTTTTACAAGATGCAGCAATTCCTTTTTCGTGATCTCCTCTGCCGGCTTTTTCAGCGAAATGTGCGCTTCCTTTAACAGCACACCGCTCAATTTATGGTTCAGCAGCCCGACCATTGCCTCGTCCGCAGTCTTGCCATGCGCATATTCCCCAAAACGTTTTTCGAACAGTTGTTCTGCTTTCTGTTCACTCAGCTTTGGCAGAAAATCAATCTGTGCTGTGACCGTCTGCTTTCTCTTTAACGCTTTTGTGGCAAAACGGCTGACCTGAAATATCGGAATTCCGGAAATTCCATAATCCGTCAACTGAAGTTCACCGCGCTCTGAGGCGATGTTCTCTCCAGCTATAAAAAGAGAAACTTCTGCCTCTGTGCGGATTCCCGCAAGCTGTCTGAAAAAAGATTCCCTGCACTGTAATGCAGTTAACGCCGGAACAATATCTGAAAAACGATGCCCAAACGCCTTGATCAGAGGAATTGCGCTTCCATCACTCCCGGTTTTGGGTGCAGCCAGAAGACCCGTGGCAAAAATAATTTTTTGTGCAGAAAATCTTCCTTTTCCTGTCTCTAACAGAAAACCGTTTTTTTTCTCTGAAATATTGCGAAGTTCACACTCGGTTACCACAGAGACATGGCGGAATGTCAATTCCATCCGGAGCACATCTAATACAGATGCCGCCTGCTCGCTCGCCGGATAATAGTAACCATTCCTGCTTTTTGGATAAATACCAAGTTTTTCAAAAAAAGAAACTGTCTCGTCAAAACCAAATTGTTCCATGACCGGTAGCACAAATGCAGGGTCATCTCCGCGATAAAACGTGACACCCTGCAATTCGTTCGTATAATTACATTTTCCGTTTCCGGTGGATAAAATCTTCTTCCCCACACGGTCTTTATGCTCTAAGATCATCGTGTCCGCCCCATTGGACGCAGCCGTGATGGCCGCCATCATTCCTGCAGCTCCACCGCCGATCACTATGACATCAAAGCTTTTTTTCTCATTTATATTCATGATTCCTCACATTGTATTTCTCTAGGCAATTGCAAAACTTTAACGATTTTTCCTCACATGGTTTAAAGTTATTGAAAACCTTTTTTATATTACCATAAGTAAAAGTAACAATCAAATCATTACGGCGAATAATTCGCAAGAAATTATGATGAATAATTCTCAAGAAATTCATATAATTCCTCATCCGAACAAAGTGCAATTCCCTCTTTTAGACCGCTTTGAAGTTCCTCCGGGAGATGTTCCACCCGGATAGAAGTCTCACAGTAAACCGTCTCATGATCCGCCTGATAGATGACCACATAGCCTTCTGAAGCATGGACATAATATTTTGTATAAGAGAGATGTGACATGCTCTCTGTCATTTTTTCCGTATCAGCAGCCATTTCTTGTGCCACCTCTTCTGGCTTTGGTTTCTCAGAAGAAAGCATTGTCTGGTCTATCCATAAAGAACCAGCCAAAAGCAATACAAATAAAAGGCAAACACTTATCATTTTTTTCAATTTCATCACCCCTGATAAGTATTTGCCATTTTTTACATTCTTAAACGAAAAATTTTCATGCCAATAAATTCGTTTTACTATTTATCGCAGCAGATGCATTTTTCTTGCAAGCCTTACAAGTGCAGCACCTTTCGGAAATTTTAAAATCTCCTCTTCAGTCAGACCTTTCAGCAGCAAAAGAACCACTGCATAGACGATCACACCGATCAAAATACTGAATACGGTTGCAATCGCATTCACACGAAGGAGATATAATGCAAGCTGATACGACAGATAAACTGCAACACCCATAATGAGCGCAGAAATGCCCGGTATCACAAAGGTACGTCTGATCTCCTGCCGGTAGCCGCTGTATTTTTTCACGGAGTGTGCATTTAATACACACATTAACAAACCAAAAAATGCATTTGCGTAAACAACTGCGTAAATATTTAATTTAAAGACATACATGAGTACAACGAGTAATCCGATATGAAGCACCAGCGCGATCAATGCATTTTTTACAGGTTCCCGCATACGGTTAATTCCCTGTAACAAACCATTTGAGAGCGTCGACAGCGAGAAAAATACAATAGAAACAGCACCAAGCTGCAACATACTCGCTGCAAGTTCCGAGGAATCACGGAACAAAAGCTGTAAAATCGGAGATGCAAGAACACCCATTCCCACTGCACAAGGGAACGCAACCACCATGATAAAACGGATTGCTGTGTTGATCTGTGAGCGGACTGCCTCTTTCTTACCATTTGTGTAAGCCGCGGTCAACGCAGGCACGGAAGATGCTGCCAGGGCAGATGCGATCGAGATTGGCACATTGATCAATGTCTTATATTTACCGGTATAAATACCATTCCACTCACTGATATCATTTGCAGAGTATCCCTGTAAGTTTGCAATGTTTTTAAAAATTGCCTGGTCTAAAATTGCATTACAATTGTAGATTGTAGTACTCATCAGAACCGGTATGATGGTGATAAATAAAATTTTAAAAATATACGAATAGCTGTCAACCTTTGCCCGGCGTTCCCGCTTCATCTGACGCTTAAACACACTTAAATATGCGAGCAGAACAAAGGCTGCGAACAGAAGTCCTACCACAGCCCCGGTTCCCGTACCAAGCGTTCCTCCTGCAGCACCGTAGGCAGCGGCATAGTTTTCTGCATTTCCAAGCACCGCACCCACTTTGGTTCCGTAACTGTAAAGCACATAGGCTGCCCACACACTCACGATCGCATTTGCGATCTGCTCTAAGATCTGCGAGACTGCGCTTGGCATCATCGTTCCGAGTCCCTGAAAAAATCCTCTCATAACGCCGAGTACTGCAACTACGATCAGTGTTGGCACAAGCACCTTCACTGCAAAAATACTGTAAGGCGTCTTCATGATCGTTCCTGTGATAAACTCAGCCCCAAAGAATAGGATCAATGCGGCGATCGTACCGGACACCAGTCCGAAAATCAGCGCACATTTCAAAATACGGTATACATTCTTCTTTCTCCCAAGCGACATATCTGCGGACACAAGCTTTGATACTGCAAGCGGCAGACTGTAGGAAGAAATGATCAGCAATATATTATAAATCTCAAAGGCACAGCCATAATAGTCATTTCCTTTATTTCCGATGATAGCAGTCAGCGGGATACGGTATACCAGACCGATGATCCTGCTGATGATCGATGCCATTGCAAGAATGGAACCCTGCACTAAAAAACTGGTGCTACTCTTTTTATTACTCATATTATTCCTCAAAATTTCTTTATCTTGTGATGTTCATCTCATCAAGAATCTGTTTTTGTTTTGCTTCCATCTCCGCAGCTTCCTCCGGTGTCATGTGGTCATAGCCAAACAGGTGTAACATGCTATGTACGATCAGAAATGCATACTCTCTTTTTGTGGTATGCCCGTAACTCTCTGCCTGTTCTAAAACCTTGTCCACCGAGATCACAATATCTCCAAGCATAATTTCTCCGGTATCCGGGTTAAAATTATCATCATAATCATCTTCCAGTTTTGAAAAATCTCCTGCATTTTCATAGGAAAGCATTGGAAATGATAAAACATCCGTAGGACGGTCAATCTCACGAAATTCTTTGTTAATGGCATGAATCCCCTCATTGTCTACTAATGTGAGATTTACCTCAGGTTCATATGGGAAATCTTCGTGTTCCAAAGTAAAGTTGATCACTTCCCCTGCTAAAGCTTCCACATCAAAATCAAATGGTACGTTTACTTCCGCTTCAAAGTTCAATGTCATAACCGTAAAGCCTCCTCTTTTACCAGATATTCTCTGATTTTTAAAAACATATTCATACTAAGTCCAGACTGGTCGTAAAGTCCCTGGGCAGAGAACTCATTCAAGGTCTGATAGATCACCATTTCCTTGTTCCAGCCACCGGCGATTTTGCTTGTCTTCTCAAGTGCTTCTAACTTCTTGATCATCCCGTCTACAATCTGTACGATCGCAGATTCAATGGTGGACGGCATCTTTTCGATTCCATAATACTCAGAGAGGATTTCCGTCACTTTTTCCGGAAAGCAATGATTCTGCGCTCTTGCAACCCCGTTTTCCACCATAGGATCGCCATCTAAAATCCCAATACGATAATAAAGACCAGCCGCTTTACAGACAGCAGCATCTGCCCCTACAATATATGCACATTTTTCGGCGATTCCCGACACACGAAGGGCATGTCTGTATTCCTGCCTCGAAAACTTCTTCAGTTCACGCAAAAGACCATAATCCTCTTCTGTGATATCTGTTAAGAAATTATCAATCTCAGCCTCTTTCTGCTTTGTGAGAAACGGATAAACAAACGCAGCTGCAAGATCCGTCACAGCAGCCCCAATTGCGGCTTTGCCCAGAATATCATAATGCGGTTCCTGATAAAAAAAGTACGAAAAAAGTACCGGGATCAAAACAGCCACTGCAAAGATAAGGATCAGATACCACATTTTATTCCGGGTATCTTCCAGCATATGTGTGATCATAAATCCTGCCAGAAGCAGCATCGTGCAGCACAGGATCTCATAGGACTGACAGCCCTTTGCCATCTCCAATACGGTACAAAAGAAAAAGGAACTGCACACAGCAAGCTCATACGTTCCGACCGCCGACATTAAGATTGGCAGGATCATGACCGGACTTGTAAACTCCGGCAGGAAAAGAAAGATCACTGCAAGAATTGCAGTCAGCAAAAATCCCTTAAAAATCTTTCCGTAATCCGTCTCGCGGTTATTTGATATTCTTTTCCGTTTTCTCTCATAAATCAAAAGAAACGCAAATAAAACCATAAACAGAACCGTCAATGCTCCAATTCCAAGAAGCTGGTCTAAATACATCCCGCTCATCCTGCCGGCAATGACAGAAAACCCAATTGCAACAAGAAAAATCAATCCTATATTCACGATTCTCTTTGCCACAAACTGTTCCTTCATCTATCGTTTCTCCCACTTTTTCTTCTGCTCTGCCGGTTTCTTTTTATTGCGATTTTCATAATCTTCGTATGCTTTTACAATTTTCTGTACGACCGGGTGGCGCACAACGTCCTGGCTGGTCAGTTCACAGATACCGATCTCATCTACCTTTTTTAATACTTTCAGTGCAACATCCAGACCTGAAGTTGTTCCGGGTGAGAGATCTTTCTGCGTTGCATCACCTGTGATGACTGCTTTAGAACCAAATCCGATGCGGGTTAAAAACATCTTCATCTGGGCAGGTGTTGTGTTCTGTGCCTCGTCTAAAATAATAAACGCATTATCTAAAGTCCGGCCTCTCATGTAAGCAAGAGGGGCAACCTCGATCAATCCTTTTTCCATATTCTTCTGGAAACTCTCAGCTCCCATGATCTGATAAAGCGCATCATATAACGGGCGCAGATACGGATCGACCTTGCTCTGTAAGTCTCCCGGCAGAAATCCAAGTTTCTCGCCTGCCTCGATCGCCGGTCTGGTCAGAATGATCCTTCCGACCTCCTCATTTTTGAACGCTGTGATCGCCATTGCCATTGCAAGGTATGTTTTACCGGTACCTGCCGGTCCCATTCCGAAGACGATCATCTTCTGGCGGATGGCATCCACATAATTCTTCTGTCCAAGCGTCTTTGGCTTGACCGGTTTTCCGTTGATTGTATGACAGATACAGTCATTATCGATCTCGACGATCGCAGATTCTTTCGCCTCCGCCGCTAAAGACAATGCATAATTCACATTCTGCTCCGTGATGACATTTCCCCTTTTGGACAACTCCAAAAGCTGCATAAACACATTAGAAGCACTCTTGATCTGACGTTCATTTCCAATCAGTTTCATGGAATCTCCACGAACGACTACCGTCACATTAAGAGTGCGCTCAATTTTCTTTATATAGGCATCAAACTGTCCAAAGACATTTGCCACATGTTCGGTTGGTATATTTAAAGATATTTCAGTCAGACTCATTCGGTTGCTGCCTCTCTTCACTCGTTATTTCCAGAATCTCTGTCGGCTGATATGAAACGATGGATTCATAGGCATCCACCGTCCCTGTTACCACATATTTCTGATCTGCTTTTTCTATCATAACATTTTTTCCCAGAATTTGAATACCTTTTTCCTCTAAATTTGCAAGATATTGCTCAAAACGGCTCTGTGCAATTGCTGCTGCCTCTGTTTTACTATACGTTTTTTCCTCTGTCTGACATTCTTCATACAAATAGGTTTCAAAATAAACCGGAAGATAAAAATTGTCGGTAAAATGCAGCTGGCTGGCATGCTCCGTCAGATCAAACTGCTCATAGTCCTGCCGGAAAAATGGATTTTTCAGGTGATAATCAAAGAACCTGATCCCATAATCTTTTTTTGCCCTGCCTGTTTTTATTTTATCCTGATACGAAATATTTATTTCATCCTCATAATAAAAATTTACTTCTGCAATAATATCTGCGTCCGCTCCCGGATAAATATATTCCGCCACTTCACCGTCGTCATTCAAGATTTCTGCCCTGCCGCTGACAAGGATATCTCCCTTTTTCACTTCCATATCTGCGGTCACAAGCGGTGTTCCTGTCCTCGTCACCATGAAAGCAATGACACCGTCTTTTTTTGCAACGATATCTTCCGGCGTGTCATCCTTTGCCTCGTATTCCTCCTCCGGCAGCAGATTTTCCTGAAGTTCCACCGTCATTTTCGTGCCGTAGACTTTTACCGAAGTCCAGATGACTTCACTGTATGCAGAACGCAGTTTTTCTTCCAGTTCTTCGCAGTTGATATTTCTTTTTGGCACACCGAAGCCTGCATTTTCGTTCTGTAAAAACGTGAGGATTGTCTCCTCTGACAGATAAGAATTGCCTTTTACTTCAATATTCCAGACAAAACCGGAACAGTAAAAGAGCAAAACAGCGGAAACGGCGATTCCTGCCGCAAATACTTTATGTTTCCGGTAGCGGAACAGTTGAAACGGCACACCGTATTTTTTTAAAATGCGCGCCTTTGTCTTTGTTTTTTTTAAGATTGGCTTTAAACTGCGGTAACCATCCACGCTGATATAAAAATAGTACCCATCTTCCGTTGGTTTTAAATTCCAGATTAAAATGTTGCGGCTGCCACATAAATTCAGGAAACGCTCTGTGGCATATCCGGTAAGATGCACATACACATATCCACGAAAAAATTTGATCCATGATAAGACAAACATTAATACTCGTAAGAAACGGAGTCGATCAGACCGACAATTTTCATTTCCTCATTCGTGTAATACTCCACCGTCAGATGAGCTCCTAAAATCTGAAGTCTGCAGTTCTTTGTCTGAATTTTCACAAGTGAATCCTCCAGTTCAATGATTCCTTTATAATTCTCGACCAGAACCTCTTTCCGCCCGGTAATTGTGACAATTGCCGCTCCAAGCATAAGGTCTTTGGGGAGTTCTAACTGACTTATCATTTTTTCATGGATTGGTTTTTTACTGTTTTTACTCATATATAAGCTTATGAAAAAAGCTTATCTGATATGCGCAATAAATCCTCTCTCGTATCAATATCCAAAAACTGTGTTTCTTTTTCTGTGTGAAAACAAAACACATCCTCTGCGTGCTGTTTCATCACAGCTTTTCCGCCTTTGTCCGCCGAAAGCTGTAATAATTCCGGACGATAGCATGCATCAAATACGTTTGGACTGCGCCAGATATTTTTACATTCCATCGTACCGATTTTTTTGTTCTGCGATGCATATTGGTTCAAAAACATCCATACCTCATTTTCGTCAAGTCCAGGCTGGTCTGCTGTAAAGAAAACATCTGCCTTTCGACTGCCCTCCACGGCACACTCCTGTGTCTCCAGATATTTCACCGCTTTTTGAATAGAGGACGCAATTCCGGTATTATCTGTTCCGTCATTTTTTATCACGGTAACGCTCTGTTTTCTGCAATATGCTTCAATCTCCGGGTAAGATGTCACGACAAGAATGGTCGAATCTCCAAGTTTTTCCGAGAGCTTTCTTATTTTATCCAGTGAAAAGCGATAAAGCGGTGTTCCATTTATCTCTGCCAGCAGCTTTCTGTCTCCAAAACGTCTGGAATATCCGGCTGCCAGCAGAATCAGATTCCATCTCAAATCACATGCATCCCTTTTAAAATCTTCTCCGGGGTGATTGGCAATTCATTCACCCATACACCCGTTGCATTGTATACTGCCTGTGCGATTGCAGGAGCCGGCGTGTTGATTACAATCTCACCGATTGATTTTGCACCGAAAGGTCCGGTCGGCTCGTAACTGCTCTCAAATTCCACGCGGATTTTATCAAAGTCAAGACGGGTCGGAATCTTGTACTGCATAAGGGAGTTTGAGAGATTCACACCCTTCTCGTTGTACCAGACATCCTCATACAGTGTCATACCGATTCCCTGCAGTAAGCCGCCCTCTGTCTGTACTCTTGCAAGATTCGTATTCACAACCGTTCCACAGTCCACACATGCCGTGTAATCCAAAAGTTCGATGGCTCCGGTTTCCGGATCGACTTCCACTTCTGCACAGGCAGCCATAAACGGTGGCGGCGAAACCGGGGAACTGTGACTGTAGGTAACTTCCAATGCAATCTCATTGTTGACCATGGATGCAGTTGCAAGATCAAACAGCGATACTTCTTTTCCGGTTTCTTCACAAAATACACGTTTGCCGTCAAACTCCAGTTTTGTGATATCTTCCTCCAGAATTTTTGCCGCAAGCTGCAGCAGTTTTTCACGCATCTGTTCTGCCGCTTTCACTGCAGCCATACCGGTCAGATACGTGGTACTCGAAGCGTAGGAACCGGAATCGTAAGGTGAGGTATCAGTATCTACTCCAAATACTGCAATGTTGTCAATGTCCGTGTCCAGACTGTCTGCAACAAACTGTGCAATGATCGTGTCACAGCCGGTTCCCATATCAGTACATCCGACGATCACATTGTAAAATCCCTCATCACTCAGTTTGATCGTGACAGAGCCGACATCACAGTTTGAAATTGCAGAACCCTGCATTGCCATTGCCGTTCCAAGTCCACGGATCTTTCCATCCGGCATAACCTGACGCAGCGGTTTTTTCTCCCATCCGATCATATCCGCCGCTTTTCTCAGACAGTCTTCAAGCTTGCAGCTATTTGCGGTCTCTCCGTAATAAGCCGGCATGACATCACCTTCATGTGTCATGTTTTTATAACGGATTTCCAATGGATCCATGCCAAGTTTGTCTGCCAGCCGGTTTACCATGGATTCCACTGCAAAAATTCCCTGTGTTGCCCCATAACCGCGGTAAGCGCCTGCTGACATATGATTCGTGTATACAACATCATACTGAAAACGAAATGCCTCCGTCTGATACATCGGGATGGATTTGTGACCACTCAGACCTACAGTTGTCGGTCCATGCTCTCCGAAAGCACCTGTATTCGACAGAGTATACAAGTCTAATGCGCGGATCGTACCATCTTTCATTGCGCCCAGTTTCACGGTCACTTCCATCTCATGCCGCGGAGACGATGCAATTAGGGATTCTTCCCTGGTATAAATGATTTTGGCAGGTTTTCCGGTTTTCATCGTCACAATTGCCGGATATACCTCGGCTACCACGGTCTGTTTTGCTCCAAAACCTCCTCCGATTCTAGGCTTTATGACGCGGACTTTTGATTTTGGAATGTCCAGGGCATTCGCAAGGATTCTTCTCACATGAAATGGGATCTGTGTAGAAGATAAAATGTTGATTCTTCCATAAGTATCCAGATAAGTAGCTGTGCGGAAGGTTTCCATCATACTCTGCTGCATTGCCTTTACATGATAGGTTCCTTCCATGACAATGTCACAGTCTTTCATGACACCATCCACATCTCCGTCACTGTCCATGCCTGACGCACAAAGGTTCCGTTTATTGTCTGCACCAACCGGACAGAGTGCCTTCCAGTCCTCCTCCGGATGGACAAGAACCGGGTTATCTTTTGCTGTATGATAGTCAAGCACCGGTTCTAACACCTGATACTTCACTTTGATAAGCTTTAATGCACGGTCAACTGCCGCCTCGTCCTCCCCGGCGACAATCGCAACCGCATCTCCGACAAAACGGACACGCTGGTCTAAGATATAACGGTCGTAAGGACTCGGTTCCGGAAAGGTCTGTCCTGCCATCGTAAATCGACGGTGTGGAACATCTTTATAAGTTAAAATGCATTCAATTCCTTTTTGTTTTAATGCATTGGTGATATTGATCTCTTCGATCAGGGCATGTGCATGAGGACTTCTGAGTACTTTTACGATCAGACAGTCTTTCGGTGCCACATCGTCCATATACACTGGTTTTCCCGTCACAAGCGCCATGGCATCTTTTTTCATCACGGGAGCATTTACATATTTCATATCCGTTTCTCCTTGTATTTCTTCTACTCTTTATCCCGGTTACGGTTCAGGTAATTTTTGATCGCACGCAGCTGGCTCTCATAGCCGCTGCAGCGGCAGAGATTTCCGGAAAGATATGCCTTGATCTCCTCCTCGGTCGGATTGTTCAGTTCATCCTCCATCGCCAGAACGTTCATGATAAATCCCGGATTACAGAAGCCACACTGCTCACCGCCCTGGTTTGCAAGATAAGTTCCAAATTCTGCCGCGCGTTCCTGCACACCCTCTAAAGTTACAATCTCTTTTCCATCTGCCCTTGCTGCGAGTACCGAACAGGAAAGAACCGGTTTTTTGTTCATCCACACGGTACAAAGTCCACAGTTCGATGTCTCACAGCCACGTTTTACGCTGTAACATCCCTTTGTTCTGACATATTCCAATAAAGGCATATCCGGTGAGATTTCATCAGAGATTTCTTTATCGTTCAGCCATAAATGTATCTTCATTTTCTATCCTCCTGCTGTTCATTTGCCGCACAGGCTCTCTTTACAAGCACTCCTGCAATATGGCGTCTGTAATCTGCACTGCCGCGCCGGTTGCTTCCAAACGAAAACTGTTCCTGCACTTTTTTTACCAGATGTTCCATATCTGCTTTTTCTGAAAGGTCAAGTGTCAGTGTCTCTGCCCTTACCGGTCTTGCACCAATGCTGACATGCAGTTTTTCGTTATATTCTGAAACAGCAACTGCAATTACCGGAAAATCCGTTGCTGTGTTTCTCTGTGAAAGATAAGTGATCTTCACAGGTGTTTTTACAATATGTACTGCCACAAGAATATCATTATCATAATTCATATGGATAAATTCCTGAATTGGAACATTTCCACCCTTATATAATTCCACATAGCAATCCAGTGCCGCAAATAAAGTCAGTACATCTGAAAAACCAAATCTTCCATAAATGCTTCCACCAACGGTTGCACAGTTGCGGAACTGCACTCCGACGATATGACAGACACTCTGTTTTACCGCGCCATCTGTGTATGCATTCAATCCCGGATGCACTTCTAAATCGCGGAGTGTTGCCATGCAGCCGATCACAAACTCATCCTCTGTCTCACTGATCTGATCTAATCCAAGACCGCTTAAATCTATGGCAGTCATAAGATTCCGATCTCCTATTTTCATCCAGAGTCCGCCACCTATGATACGGTTCGTTTTCTTCTGATTGAGTTCGTAGGCTTCCTCTAAGCTTTCCACCCTGCGATACTCTCTGATTCGTAACATAAAATACAATTCCTCCTCTATGTTTGTTATGATTATAATTTTTTGTTTTTATCGTCTACTTATGATATGGCTCATGATTGATAATGCGGTAACTGCGGTAAATCTGCTCTGATAAGATGACACGCATAAGCTGATGCGGAAATGTCATCTTTGAGAAACTAAGCTTATAGTCTGCCCGTTTTAAAATGCGTTCCGCGAGTCCCAGCGAACCACCTATCACAAAAATAATATGGCTTATGCCGGATGTTCCCAGAGAATCAATTTTCTGCGACAGTTCCACAGAATCTAACTGTTTTCCCTCAATTGCAAGGGCGATCACATAGGCACCTTCCTTCAGATACTTCTCCATGCGCTCCGCTTCTTTCTCCTTGATGAGAAGCTCCATATTCTCGCTTGCATGATCCGGTGTCTTCTCATCCGCCACCTCAGTCACTTCAAATCTGCAATAGCGGCTCAGACGTTTTTCATATTCAGCGACCGCATCCCTGTAAAATTTTTCTTTGATTTTTCCCACACATAAAATTGTTATTTTCATACAGAAAAATTATATCATATAACCGTTGCCCCGGTCTAGTAAATCAAATATAATTATAACAAAGTAAAAAACGAAAGTGAGAATCATTATGAAAGTTTATGTTTCAAAGGAATCAAAAAAAGAAGAGACGAAATCCACCGCCTATTCATTCCTGTTGGTGAGTGTTTTCGGTTTTATTGCACTTATTTTATTTGCCACCGGAGTACTTCCTGTCCATGTCGCTGATTATATGAAGATTATGCTCTGTATCGTTATGGGTGTCATGCTCCTCATCTTCTTCGTGATCGGCATTGTGTCGTTGCGGCAGTTGAAAACACTTGGCACGCAGGCAGAAAAAGAAAATGATTTATCTTCTGAAATCATTTCCTGGTTTACTTCCACTTACAGCGCAAAAGATATTGATGAGAGCATGGACGAGGAAGTTTTTGATCAGGATCTTTACTTTAAACGCTATGAGATCATGACCCGTTTCCTCTCAAAACAGTACCCGGATTTAGAGGAAACCTTTCTGGATCATCTGGTGGAAGAACTTTACGGGAAATTATTCGAAGAAAACACGAAATAGTCTTTTTTTCACACTGTAATTGTGCTACAATATGCAAAATAAAGAACGAACAGAAAGATCCGGAATCTATATTTTATCGTTCTAAAAATATAACAATACATATTTATGAGGTGACATAGTGAAAGAACTTGAAGAAAAAATCTTAAAAGAAGGTCATGCTTTATCTGAGAATATTCTCAAAGTAGATAGCTTTATCAATCATCAGGTAGATCCTGTTTTAATGCAGCAGATTGGCGATGCATTTGCAGGACATTTCGGAAATAAGGGGATTACCAAAGTTGTTACCATCGAAAGCTCCGGGATTGCTCCGGCACTCATGACAGCTCTCTCTTTGAACGTTCCAATGATCATTTTAAAAAAACAGCCTTCTAAGGTTTTAAATGATAATCTGCTTCAGACCGTTGTGACTTCCTTCACAAAAGGTACAAGCTATGAACTGACATTATCCCATCAGTTCATTGAAGAAAATGATAACGTTCTGATCATTGATGACTTCCTTGCAAACGGAGAAGCTGCAAGCGGTGCCATCCGCTTACTGTCTGAGGCCGGTGCTTCCATCGCAGGTGTTGGTATTCTGATTGAGAAATCCTTCCAGCCGGGACGCGACAAGTTAATTGCGCAGGGTGTGGATGTATACTCATTAGCGCGTGTATCCAGGCTTGCCAAGGGTGTGATCGAGTTCATTCCGGAGGAATGTTAAATCTATCATTGATGATGTTTCATTTATAAAATGAATCTCGCTTGCGAGATTCTCCGCCTGCGGCGGGTCGCAATATGCGACATACTTCTTATCCGCCGCAGTGCGATCCTTGCGGAGCTTTTTTATGTAATGGAAACGAAGTTTCCTATTACATAAAAAATGCCATTGAGTTTTAAATTCAATGGCATTTTCTTTGTTCACTTCGTACATATTAAACGTTACAATGTCCCGCTACTCTTCAATCTCAACTTCAGGCTGGGCATGATAGATAAAGTTTGTCCGGTAGATCTCACTTGTAAGTTTTGTCTTATCATTCACAACAATAATAGATAAGATATTGTTACCTTCCGGTACTTCGATTGGTTCTGTGTAACGTGCAGATGTATCTGTAGGATCTGTTCCATCCCACGTGTAATAAATACTGCATCCCTCATCTGCAGTAATCACTACAAACGTAATATCATCCATGGTACCGCCATCCGGTGTTACTTCCGGATAATCCGGGGCTTTCGCTTCGGTCTTATATTTACAGGTAACGACATCACTGTAAATTCCCTTATCGTTTTTGCAGACTGCCTTGATAGTATACTTTCCAACATCGTCTAATTCAATTCCGGCATCGGTATAAAGAATACCATTTTTTTTCGGATCTGATTCATCTAATGTATAATAGATATCACATTCTTCAATGGAAAAAATGGTAACTTCCGTATACACATCATATGTTCCCTCATCCGGATAAAAGACCGGTTCAGCGACAATATACCCGGAAAACAGTTCTAATAAATCTGTATCTGTCACAGTAGACGCCAGCTCTGTAATTTTATCGTACTGACCTTTTGCCTCATAAATCGTGATCAATCCCTGATAAGCCTCTTTGTTCTTTTTATCGAGGTTGATGATCTCCATCTCAAGCACTAATGCAGAATCATATTCTTTTCTTGCAAGATAGATTTCCGCCATGGCAGCCCTGGCATTGATGTCATTTGGTGATAATGTCAGCGCATTTTTATAGTAAGAAAGCGCCTTCTCATAGTTTAAATCCACCAGTTCCTTTTCTGCCATCTCAATCTGGTAATCGTACGAATTGTTATTCTGATAGCGCACGTAAGCAATTGCTCCGATTGCAATGACGACAACCACTGCAGCAACGCAGCCTAAAACAATCCACGGAGTCTGTTTTTTCTTTTTATGGTGTCCCTCTGCTTTTTTGTTCTGGTTTTCTGTTTCTTCTGACGATGTATCTTTGGATGCTTCATCTGTCAAAAGAGCTTTCAGATAATCTTCCTCCAAAACAGAATAACCATTTACCATTTGTGCTTCATGGCCGCATACCGAACAATATAAACAGCCTTCTTTTAACTCAGCTCCACACTTTGCACATTTCATATGAAACCCTTTCTATCTCTACCAATCTTATTCTCTGTTCAGACTTTCCACGCAATTGCTCATAAGCATGGCAATTGTCATTGGACCTACTCCACCCGGAACCGGTGTGATCGCAGAAGCTTTTTCTGCAACTTCCTCATATCGTACATCTCCGCAGAGTTTATTATTTTCATCTCTGTGGATTCCAACATCAATCACAACAGCTCCCTCTTTCACATAATCTGCTGTAATAAATTGTGGTTTTCCAATGGCAACGATCAAAATATCTGCTGTCTGGCATAATTCTTTCAGATTTTTTGTTTTTGAATGGGCGATCGTGACCGTAGCATTCTCACGAAGCATCAGAAGCGCCATTGGCTTTCCGACAATATTGCTTCTGCCAACTACAACACAGTTTTTTCCGGAAATCTCAATTCCAGAACGTTTCAGAAGCTGAATGACTCCGGCCGGAGTACAAGATACAAAGCCCTCTTCACCGATCACTAATTTTCCAACATTCTGTGGATGAAAGCCGTCTACGTCCTTTTCCGGCGAGATCGTGCGGATGATTTTATCCGGATCAATATGCTTTGGAACCGGAAGCTGAACTAAAATACCGTTTACAGTTTCATCTTCGTTCAGTTTTTCAATCAGCTCGATCAATGCATCTTCGGTTGTCTCCTCCGGGAGTTCATAGGATAAGGACCGGATACCAATATACTCGCAAGCCTTCTTTTTGTTTCTTACATAGACAGAGGATGCCGGGTCATTTCCGACCTGGATCACTGCAAGTGCAACCTCCGTTCCTGTATCTTTTAATGCTGTCACTTTCTCTTTCAATTCATCTTTGATGTCCTGTGAAATTTTCTTTCCGTCAATAATCTGTGCCATAATTCCTCTCACTCTGTTCTTTCTACTGCATTTCTTTTTTAGAATAAACCGGTGATCACACCTTCGTCATTTACGTCAATTCCATATGCAGCAGGTTTTTTTGGCAGACCAGGCATTGTCATGATTGCACCTGTTACAGCAACCACAAAGCCTGCTCCTGCTGATACATATACTTCTCTTACGTTAATGGTAAATCCCTCCGGACGGCCAAGTTTTGTCTGGTCATCGGAAAGAGAATACTGTGTTTTTGCCATGCAGACAGGGAAATTGGAAAGCCCCATATCTGTAATTCTCTTTAATTCTTTCTTTGCTGCCGGTGCGTAAGTCACGCCGTCTGCACCGTAAATCTCTTTTGCGATAGTCTCAATCTTTTCTTCCAGAGAAAGATCATTCTCATATAATACCTTGAAATAGCTTTCTTTTTTCTCTAAGGTCTCAAGCACTTTGTTTGCAAGTGCAATACCACCTTCGCCACCTTTTTCCCAGACTTCGGAAAGTGCGAACTCGCAGTCTCTCTCATGGCAGAACTGCTCTACATAGTCTGTCTCTGCCTTGGTATCTGTCACAAAGGAGTTTAAAGTAACAACCACCGGTACTCCGTATTTCTGAAGATTTTCGATATGTTTCTCCAGATTTACAATGCCCTTTTTCAAAGCTTCCAAGTTTTCCTCTGCAAGATCAGCTTTCGCAACTCCTCCATTATATTTCAAAGCGCGGATTGTTGCAACTAAAACCACTGCATCCGGTTTCAGATCTGCCTTTCTGCACTTGATATCAAAGAACTTCTCTGCGCCAAGATCCGCTCCGAATCCTGCCTCCGTGATCACATAATCTGCAAGTTTTAATGCTGTCTTTGTGGCACGGACAGAGTTACATCCATGTGCAATATTGGCAAATGGACCACCATGCACAATGGCAGGTGTGTGTTCTAAAGTCTGGATGAGGTTTGGCTTTAACGCATCCTTTAACAATGCAGCCATTGCACCGGTTGCCTGAAGATCATCTGCCGTCACCGGCTTTCCATCATAAGTATAGGCAACAATAATGCGTCCTAATCTTCTTTTTAAATCGTGCATATCAGTTGCCAGACAGAGGATTGCCATGATCTCAGATGCAACGGTAATGACAAAGTGATCTTCTCTCACAACACCATCCATTTTGCTTCCAAGTCCAACAACAGTATTGCGGAGCACACGATCGTTCATATCAAGACAGCGTTTCCATACAATCTGTCTTGTATCAATGCCAAGTTCATTTCCCTGCTGAATATGGTTATCAAGCAAAGCAGCCAGCAGATTATTTGCAGAAGTAATCGCATGGAAATCTCCTGTAAAATGAAGATTTAAGTCTTCCATCGGAACGACCTGGGCATAACCGCCTCCTGCGGCGCCTCCCTTGATACCAAAACATGGTCCTAAAGATGGTTCACGCAATGCGATCACTGCCTTTTTTCCCAAACGGCCAAATGCCTGTCCAAGTCCGACACTTGTCGTTGTTTTTCCCTCTCCAGCCGGAGTTGGATTGATTGCTGTCACAAGAATCAGCTTTCCATCCGGCTGATTTTTTACCCGCTCGATCAGTTCATCGGATAATTTAGCTTTGTATTTTCCGTATAATTCGAGGTCATCCTCTCCGATTCCAAGCTTTTCTGCTACTTCTTTGATTGGGAGCATTTCTGCTTCCTGTGCAATCTGAATATCACTTTTCATTCCAAAACTCCATTCCTGCGATTCTCTTTCGCATATTGTATTTGTCCTACACAGGACTTATAAGTTGATATTATAATACAAGTCTTATTGATAAGCAAATATCAATTACAGATATTCTTCTTCATACTGCTCAAATTGTTCCGGCGACATCAGTACTTTTCTTGGTTTTGTACCTTCCTCCGGTCCGACAATTCCGGCTTCCTCCAACTGATCCATAATCCTTGCTGCGCGGTTAAAGCCGACCTTAAAATACCGTTGCAGCATTCCGATCGAACCCTTTTCTTTGTCGATCAGAAGTTTTGCTGCATCTGCAAAATAAGGATCTCTTCCGTCCCCAGTCTGTCCTGAGTCAATGCTTACTGTCGTATTCCCGGATTCGATGCTGTTCATCTGCTCTTCCACAGATGAATTGTAACTCACCTGTCCGTTTTCTTCTTTTATGTAAGCGACGACATCCGATACTTCTTTATCCGATACAAATGCACCCTGAACACGCAGTGGTTTCGGTACGCCCTGAGGATTAAATAACATGTCACCTTTTCCGAGCAGTTTTTCTGCACCATTCATATCGAGAATGGTTCTCGAATCAATTCCGGATGTCACCGCGAAGGCGATTCGGCTTGGCATATTCGCCTTGATCAGTCCGGTAATGACATTGACGGACGGACGCTGTGTTGCGATGATCAGATGGATTCCACAGGCTCTTGCAAGCTGTGCCAGACGACAGATGGATTCCTCCACATCACTCGCCGCAACCATCATTAAATCTGCCAGCTCGTCTACAATGATCACGATCTGCGGTAGTTTTTCCGGCTTGTCCTCCCCATCCGGAAGCTCATCAATTTTGGCGTTGTAGCCTCTTAAGTCACGGACATTTGCCTCTGCAAACTTCTGATAACGGTCCGTCATCTCTGCGACTGCCCAGTGAAGCGCACCTGCCGCTTTTTTCGGATCTGTCACAACCGGAATCAGTAAGTGTGGAATTCCGTTATAAATACTAAGTTCGACCACCTTTGGATCGACCATGATCAGTTTTACATCTTTCGGATCTGCTTTGTATAAAATACTCATAATAATCGTGTTGATACAGACAGATTTACCGGAACCTGTCGCACCGGCAATCAGTAAATGAGGCATTTTTGCAATATCTGCAACCGTTACATTTCCTCCAATATCTTTTCCGACGCAGAAAGAAATGTTGGATGGATGATTTTTAAATTCCGGCGAATCCACAAGTTCACGGAAAGAAACCATCAGTGTCTCTTTGTTCGGGACTTCGATTCCAACTGCCGCCTTTCCCGGGATTGGTGCCTCGATTCGGATGTCAGCAGCTGCGAGATTCAGTTTGATATCATCTGCCAGATTCACGATTTTACTTACTTTAACACCCATTTCCGGCTGAATCTCATAACGTGTGACCGATGGTCCACAACTGATATTCGTGATCGTAACGTTAACGCCGAAATTCTTTAATGTCTGCTGTAATTTCTGTGCCGTCTCCTGAAGATGCTGTTTGGAATCTCCCTGCTTATTGCCTGGCGGTTTTAACAATGATACTGGTGGGAACACATACTTTCTTTCCTTCTGTGCCTCCAGATGAATCTCTTCCTCGATGGATGAGACATCATTTTGAATATCTTCCTCCGTAGCCTTAACATTTTTCTTCGGTTTTTCTGCGGCATCATACGGAATAGATTCTTCTACTGGATGATGTTCTTCATAAGCCGGCTCTGTATGGATACTCTCCTGATATGCCGGCTCTGAGTGAAAGATTGATGCATCCTCTTCCAGCTCTTTTGCCTCAAACGCTTCCTCAGAAAATGCAGACGGAGCAACATACAGTTCCGTCTCCGGTTCCATAGCAGGAAGTTTTTGATATTCTGCGCCTCCGGCTGTGAGTGTCACATGCTTCTCCTCCTTGATTTCCGGCAGATTGGTGTTCGACTGCTCCAAAAGTTTGTCAATATTAATTTCACTGACTTCATCCGAACCCATAGGCTCTGCCTTCCTGTCCGGAAGAACTCTTGTGTCGACTGCCACGCCTTCCACCTTGCGGTCCATGCGGCGCAGCTCACGTTCCTCACGTCGCTGTTCTGCAAGTTCACGATGACGTTCATTGCTCTCTTTTGCCGTTTCATAAACTTTACGGCTGCCTTTCTGCACACCCTTCAATGCGGAACGTTCTGTGATCAGCACCAGACAGATAATCATTGCCACAACATCGATCACATAAGAACCGAGGAGTCCAAAATTTGGACAAAAAATCCCGGCAAGAAGACCACCTAAAAATCCTCCGCCAATTTTATGTACCGAACAATACTGATAGGCACCTGCCGCTCCGGCAACTTCCGCGCCACAGCGCACGATCTCGATAAACATACATAAAAACAGCACAAAAAAGACAGCCGCAGCAATTTTTACCGTTGCGATCCGATTGCCTTTATTGGACGCCGCAAAAAAAGTACCGATCACCAAAACAACCGGAAAAATATATGCGATCAAACCAAATACACCAAAAAAGAAACTGCTGACAGCATTTCCAATCGCCCCGCCGATTCCAAAATTACTGATAAAAAGTAAAATGGAGATTGCAAGGATCACCCACAGAATCACTTCCTCTGTAAAGCTCTCCTGCTGTATATCATTCTTCTTACGTCCTGAATTCGTTTTTCTGCCAGAAGTTTTTCTGCCAGAGGAACTCTTTCTTTTCCCTGTTGCCAAAATATTACCTCCAAAAAATATCTCCTATAATGTATAGAAAAATCCGCCGATTGAGAGCAGTCCGACAATCAGACAATAAATTGCAAAAATACGGAATTTCCGATTGCGCACAATGACAAGCATTGTTTTAATACAGATATATCCGATCACTGCAGCAATCACCATACCAACAATATAGCAGGTAATATCCATGCCGCTCACAGACAGGTCTGCAAAATCTTTTAACTCTAACACCATGGCACCTAAAATCGCCGGTATCGACATAATAAACGAATATTTCACTGCAAACTTGCGGTTAAATCCGCTGAGCAGACATGCTGTGATCGTTGTTCCGCTGCGGGATAGTCCCGGCAAAGTTGCCACGCCCTGAGCAATACCAACGACAAACGCATTGGTGTATGTAATGTCCTTCGGAAGCTTGTCTCCGCCCTTGCAGCGGTCTGCGATAAAGAGCAGAATTGCGGTTGCGATCAGACAGATGCCCGGCACGATCAGAAGTTCTGATGCCTGCTCTACCACGTCTTTTCCAACAAAACCAATGATTCCGGTCGGAATGGTTGATACCAGGATCAGCACCACAAACTTGCGGTAACTGCTGTTTACAATTCTGCGGTACGGACTGTAATCAACATGATCTTTTCCTCTGTCACGGATCGATAGAAAAAGGTTTTTTATAAGTGCTGCAAAATTGATCAGCACATCTCTCACGATACAGATTCCCTCCACAAAAAGCCTGACGATATCTTTATAATAAACTGCGCAGATCGCGATCAGAGTTCCAACATGCAGCAAAACATCAAATAACATTCCTGTATCCGTCTCAACATGGAACAGGATTTTAAAAAGTGCAAGATGTCCGGAACTGCTGACCGGAAGGAACTCTGTCAATCCCTGTATGATCCCCATCAAGACCGCCTGTAATAAAGTCATAAGCTTTTTCCTCCGCTGTATCGTATCTCATATTTTCTAAAAAATATCAGTTTTTTCCATAAGTCACCGATTTTCATACTTTTTAAGTATACCATATTTCATTTTGATTGTCATTAAAAGCTTTTTTTGCCGCCGGATTTTGTCTCTTGTATGAGCTGGTGTAATTTTGCAAATGCCTCATGGATTCCACCGATAGAATCAATGAGTCCTTCCTCGACCGCCTGTCCTCCAACCAGGATCGTCCCAAGGTCTTTTGTGAGGATTCCCGTATTCATCATAAGCTCCTCCAGCCGGTTCTGTTCTGCTTTGGAATGCTGCACAACAAATTTTAAAATACGATCCTGCATCTGCTTAAAATAATCATACGTTGGCTGCGCCCCGATCACAGTTCCATTCATCCGCACCGGGTGGATCACCATCGTACCGGATGGCACGATAAAAGAATAGTCCGTGGAGACTGCCAGCGGCACGCCGATGGAATGGCTGCCACCGAGTACCAGTGAAACCGTTGGCTTATCAATGGATGCTACCATCTCAGCAATGGCAAGCCCGCTCTCCACATCCCCGCCTACCGTGTTTAACAAAAGCAGTAATCCATCCACATTTTTATTTTCTTCCACCTCTGCGAGTTTTGGAAGCACATGCTCATACTTTGTCGTCTTTGTCGCCGCCGGAAGGCACTCATGCCCCTCAATCTCTCCTATGATCGTCAACATGGAGATCCTGTCTTCCCCATGCTCTAACTCCACCTGACCAAAATCCCTGATCTGCTCATTCACAGCCTTCTCTTTCTCATTTTTTTCTGCCATACAATCTCCCTTCCCTCATAAGACTGAAAAAACAGGATAGATTTTTCTACCCTGTTCTTTAGTATTGGAGATTCTTTTTATTTTATACAGTATATCCAAGCAGATAATTATAAAGCCCTTCGTATTTTCCTTTGGAAGACTTCCATGAATAATCGTTTGCCATGCCCCGTTCAACAATCTGATTCCACTGTTTTTTCTTATCAAAATAAATATGCTTTGCATAATTGACAACACCGAGCATCTCTTCCCCATTATAATTTGCAAAAGAGAATCCATCACCGGTATTTTCGTATTCGTTATATGGTCTGACTGTATCCTTAAGTCCTCCGGTCTCACGGACGATTGGAACCGTACCGTAACGGAAAGAGATCAGCTGCGTCAGTCCACATGGTTCAAAGCGGGATGGCATTAAAAATGCATCCGCAGCGGCGTAAAGTTTGTGAGCCAGGTCATCAGAATAACAGATATTGGCAGAAACTCTGTCTCCGTATTTCCATGCATAATGGCGGAACATGTTCTCATACTGTGGATCGCCGGTTCCAATCACAACAATCTGTGTGAAATCATCCACCAGGCGGTCAATCACATAATTGATCAGATCCAGACCTTTCTGATCGGTGAGTCTTGAGATCAGTCCGATCATGAACTTCTTCTTATCGACAGTCAGATCCAGTTCCTCCTGTAATTTTAATTTATTATTGACCTTCTTCTTACGGAAGTTTGATGCGTTATAGTTGGTATAAATTTTCGGGTCTGTCTCCGGATCATATGTTTTGTAATCAATACCATTTACAATGCCCTGCATATCAAAATGTCTGGCGGCAAGCAGTCCATCCAGCCCCTCGCCATAGTAATCAGTCTGGATCTCCTGTGCATAAGAATCACTTACAGTTGTAATATAATCTGCATATACCAAACCACCCTTTAACATGTTGGCATCCTTATGAAATTCCAGTTTATCCGGTGCAAACAAATCTGCTGAAAATCCTGTCAGCCCCTTCATCGTCTTCACATCCCATACACCCTGGAACTTCAAATTATGTATGGTAATGATTGATTTCATCCCCCAGTAAAAAGAGTCTGCCTGAAATTCATTTTTCAGATATACCGGGATCAGACCTGTCTCCCAGTCATGACAGTGGATCAGATCCGGACGGAAATCGATCTGTTTTAACATGGATAAAACAGCTTTATCGAAGAAAACAAACTTCTCAATGTCATAACGGATATCCCCATATGGTGTATCACAGGTAAAATATTCCTGATTATCAATAAAATAGTAGGTAACCCCATCCAGTTCATATTTTAAAATTCCAACATATTTATTCTGGATATAATTTCCTGCACACATATAAAAATGTGTCACATACTGGAACTGGCTTCTGTACTTTTCCGGAATACAGCTATAATTTGGGATCACTACCCTGACATCCCATTCCTCTTTTGAAAATTCCTTAGGTAATGCACCACACACGTCCGCAAGTCCCCCAGTTTTTATAAACGGAACGCACTCTGACGCTGCAAAAAGAATCCTCTTCATGAATTATACCTCCTCATCATCCTTGTACTATTTATGATATAACATTTTCCCCCGGATTTCTACCACTTTATTGTAAAAAAGTGTCCATATGAAAAAACTCTGTTCTTGGATTGCGCCAAAAACAGAGTCTGTCTCATATTATTTATTCATCCCAGTTGTGGTAAACCTGCTGAACATCATCATCATCATCCAAAAGATCTAAGATACGGTTGATGTTTGTGATATCTTCGTCTGCAGATAACTCTACATAGTTCTGAGGAATCATGGTTACTTCTGCTTCTGCCATTGGAATGTTCTCAGCTTCCAATGCGCTTCTTACAGCTTCAAAATCATCTGGAGATGTCAATACTTCAAAGCAGTCCTCCTCCTCATTAAAATCTTCTGCGCCTGCATCTAAAGCGATCATCATAAGATCGTCTGCATCCATCTCACAGTCTTCTTTTGCGATGATGATCTGTCCTTTTTCATCGAACATGTAAGATACACAACCCTGTGTACCGATGCTTCCATGACCTTTTGTGAATGCATTTCTGACATTTGCAGCAGTACGGTTTTTGTTATCTGTTAAACATTTTACAATGATAGCTGTTCCGCTTGGTCCATATCCTTCATATGTACAGAATTCGTAGTTGACGGAGTTTCCATCACCGGCAGCTTTCTTAATACCACGCTCAATCGTATCGTTTGGCATATTGTTGCTCTTTGCCTTTACAATCACCTGTGCAAGTTTGAAGTTATTGGATGGATCCGGACCACCCTCTTTTACTGCAACTGCGATCTCTCTACCGATAATCGTAAAGATTTTACCTTTTGCAGCATCATTTTTTTCTTTCTTATGTTTAATATTGGCAAACTTTGAATGTCCTGACATAACTTTATCCTCTCTTTTTCTTGTATTTTCGTCTGTCAAACTTTTTATATGTTTTGTGTGTTTCTCACACAATTACAAAATCTCTCAGAAATATTATTCTAGCACCGTTTCTTCTTTCTGACAAGAGTTCTCTTCCTTATCTGTGGAAACGCCCTCGGCAAGTTTTGTGATCTTCACTTTTTTGATCATCTTATTTTCCACCTGTAAAACTTCGAAATGATACCCGAAAGCATCTGTCTCAAACTTCTCATCATCATTTGGAATACGGTCTAACAGAGAGATCAGTATACCATTTAACGTTTCAAATTCATCTTCCTCCGGAATATGAATTTTCAAAATTTCAAGTGCCTCCTCAGCAGAAGTCATACCATCCATCAGATAACTGCCATCCGGCAGTTTCTCAATCATCTTTTCTTCCTGGTCGTGTTCATCCTCGATGTTTCCTACGATCTCCTCAAGGATATCTTCCATTGCAACAATCCCGGAAGTCTGTCCATACTCATCCACCACGATGACCATATGCGTCTTAGCATTCTGCATCATCGTAAATAAGGTATTAATATTTCTCGTTTCCGGAATAAAATCAACCTCACGGATCAATCCCTTAATATCTTTGATTGCCGTGTGATAAATCTCCTGTTTCTGGCACAGTGCAAGTACCTCCTTAATATGAAGCACTCCGATTATATTATCAATATCATCTATGTATACCGGATATCGCGAATAGTTATTTTCAATCGTGAAATCCAGCATTTCAAGGAACGTCATCGTTCCATCAATGGCAATGATATTCTTGCGGTGCACCATAATATCCTTTGCATCTTTGTCTCCAAATTCAAAAATATTATGGATCATCTCCGCTTCATTCGCCTGCAGGACACCCTGCTCATGTCCTTCATTTACCATTGAGATAATCTCTTCTTCTGTCACATCATCGGTGTCTACTCCGAACAGCTTCATAAGCCTGTTACTCAACTTTTTCATCCCGGTAGTGGGACTGCCACCATCGTCCATAAATCCTCCTAATTTATATCGAAATTGTATTAAAACATTTGAAATAATACCATTTTGCTCCAGAATAGTCAAGTTATGTAAGAAGCTCTAAGCTTATTTCCAATGCCTTATCAATTTTGATCAGTATCTGATTGTCAAGATGACATACTTTATCTTTCAGCCGCGTCTTGTCGATTGTGCGCAACTGTTCCAGTAAAACAACGGAATCCTTCACCAGTGCATACTTGGTGCAGTCTAACTCCACATGGGTTGGAAGTTTTGCCTTGTTCATCTGGGAAGTGATTGCTGCACAAATGACCGTAGGACTGTGTCTGTTTCCAACATCATTCTGTATAATAAGAACCGGGCGGACTCCACCCTGCTCAGAACCGACCACTGGTCTTAAATCTGCATAAAAAATATCTCCACGCCGAATTAACATATGCTTTACACTCCATAATCTTACTCAGTATTCTCTCTACTGTTGTTTCTTACGGATAGTATTTCCATATTTAACGGTCGTATTCTGTTTTCAAAAATATTTTTCCAGCCTATTCCTCGTCAAAATATTCCTGGCTTGCAATTCTTTTTCCATCTCGATAAAAAACACGCGGAATACGTTTTCCAAGCACGCAGACAAATTCATAATTAAATCTGCCGGAAAGGCTGCCGACTTCTTCCATGGTGATCACTTCATCCCCATCCCTGCCGATCAGTGTCACTTCATCCCCGATCTTCACATCCGGAATATCCGTCACATCTACCATGAACTGATCCATACAGACTCTTCCGCAGATTGGTGCGCGTTTTCCGTGGATCAGGACACTTCCTGTATTGGAAAGTCCCCTGCAATATCCATCTGCATAACCAACCGGGATCGTTGCGATGCGGCTGTCGCGCTTTGTGATGAAAGTTCCACCGTAACTGATCGCTCTTCCGGCCTCTAAATCCTTAACGTAAGCCACATGTGTTTTCAATTCCATCACCGGTTTTAAATCAAGGGAATTCTGGTCGACTTCTTCCGATGGCCATAATCCATACAACGTGATTCCCGCTCTTACCATATCCATATTTGCCTCGCGGATTTCTGCGATTCCTGCGCTGTTGGAACAGTGCTTGACGGGAATCGAAACACCTCTGTCTTCCATCATTGCAATCATTTTTTTGAATTTTTGAATCTGTTCCTTTGTGAAAGTTTTATCATACTCATCTGCTTTTGCAAAATGCGTAAAGATTCCCTCCACTATCATATGCGGAAGCTTTGCAATCTGCGCCATCTCATCTGCGGCTTCTTCTGTCACCTGATACCCGATACGGCTCATTCCGGTATCCACTGCAAAATGCATCCGGCAGTCTTTTCCAACTTTTTCGGCAGCAGCAGAAAGCTCTTCTGCCATCTCAAGTGTAAAAACACTTGGACAGATTTCTGCCTGGATTACTTCCTCATACTGATCCGGGAAGATATAGCCAAGAATCAAAATCGGTTTTTGGATTCCATTATTTCGAAGGATCATCCCTTCCTCAACCGTTGCAGCTGCATACCCATAAACATAATCTAAATGTTCAATCTCCTTTGCAATTGGAACAGCCCCATGACCATAACCATCTGCTTTGATCACCGCCATAATTTTCGTGTCCGGATCGATGTTCTGATGCATGGCTTCCATATTGTGCATGACCGCACTCAAATCTATATTTGCACACACTCTGCTGTGTTTATTCATGTTATATCCATACCTTTCTATCGTAATGAATCTTTTTTATAATTGATTTTCTGCCAGAAAATTTCTCAAACCATTTACAATGTCGCCTGCCATCATACCACGAAAACCACATTTTTTCAATGCGGTATCTCCGGAAAGTCCGTGAAGGTAAACGCCAAGCGCTGCCGCAGTCTCTGTATCTGCCCTCTGTGCCAGAAGGGATCCTATGATCCCGGTCAGCACGTCTCCGCTTCCCGCCGTTGCCATTCCATGATTTCCGGAAAGGTTCAGATAAGTCTTTCCATGTGGAGTGGCAACGACCGTGTGTTCATCTTTCAGAACACAGGTGACATGAAATTTTCCTGCAAACTTATCCGCAGTATCAATCAGCCGTGTCTGGATAAAGGCAATGGAATCCCCGGTCAGACGGCTCATCTCACCAAGATGCGGCGTGATCACAAGTTCTGTGTGCGCCAAAAGTAAAACACTTGTGTCCTCTGCAATGATATTTAATGCATCTGCATCAAGGACGACCGGAACAGATGCTTTTTGCAGCACTGTTTTAACAATCTGATGTGCTGCATCCCCGGTTCCGATTCCCGGTCCACACACAATCACATCTGCCCATTTCATTGCTTCTGAAAGTTTTGAAGCATCTAATTTTTCAGGGTGATAAGTAGTCAGAACTGCCTCTGGAATACTTGTCTGCAATGGAATGCGGTTTTCCTCAGGCGTAAACACACGCACCAGACCACAGCCTGCCGTATACGCTGCCTTTGCACTTAAAACAGCTGCGCCAGCCATATCCACACTTCCAGCGATCAGCAGTAATTTACCGAAGCTTCCCTTATTAGAATGTGAAGCTCTCTTTGGAAGGAATCTCAGATCTTCCATCTCGAACGCCATAACACCGGGCATTTGTGTCAGAAAACTCTCATCCGTGATTCCAATCTGCTTTGTCACGATCTCCCCGGCATATTCATTTCCCGGGAAAAGATGCATGCCGATTTTTTCATAGGCAAATGTGATCGTGCAATCTGCACGAAACGCACATTTTAAAACAGCCCCTGTGTCCGATGAAATTCCGGATGGCATATCAAGTGCGATCTTTTTTCCTGGTATTTCGTTCATTTTCCGAATTGTATCAGCAAAAATGCCTTCAACATTTCTCGAAAGCCCGACTCCAAAAATGGCATCCACTATTACATCATATGCGGTGTTCTCCGGAATGGCTTCCAATACCGGACATCCATAGGCAGAAAGGATCTCCAGCTGCTTTTTGCACTGGTCTGTCTCCTTCTTCCGGTCACCGATCAACACCGTATGCACCTCTGCTCCGTCCAAAAGTAACAGCCGGGTGAGTGCAAAACCATCTGCGCCATTGTTTCCCGTTCCGCAAACGATCAGAAATTTTTTGCTGCATGGGTACTGCCTTTTGATTTCATCAAAAACTGCAAGTGCGGCCCGCTCCATCAAAAGCAGGGATGGCACTTTAAAATGTTCTGTCGTGTTCGTATCATATTGTTTCATCTCTCTGCTGTTTACCAGATACTTCATAACCTTCTCATCCCCTCAGGCATATGGATAAGATAGAGCTGTCGTGCATTAAAAAATGCATGCGGCAGCTCTATCGATTTCATCCATTATTTATTCTGCTTATTTTTTACGATATTATAGGACAACTGCATCAGGCTGTCAGAAAGATGTACATTCTCAACAACCACATCTTTGTCGATCAGATCAAGGTCCACATGGGCAAAATTCCAGATTGCCTGAATTCCAAGATTGACCAGACGGTTTGCAATGGCATCAGCCTTCTCCTTCGGCATGGTAAGGGCTGCAATATCAACAACGTGATCCTTGCAGTAATCTTCCAGTTCATCTAACATGTGGATCTTAATTCCGCGGACTGTCACACCCTCTAACGCCGGATTGACATCAAAAAGTGCTGTGATCACAAAACCAAGTTTTTCAAACTTCACATAATTTGCCAGTGCCTGACCTAAATTACCGGCACCGATGACAATAATATTATGTTTCTGGTTTAAGCCTAAAATCTTACCAATCTCTTCATATAAAAACTTTACATTATATCCATATCCCTGCTGTCCGAAACCGCCAAAGTTATTCAGATCCTGACGGATCTGCGAAGCAGTGACATTCATTCTTTTGCTTAGATCATTGGATGAAATACGTTCCACTCCATCCTCCAGCAATTCACCTAAATACCGGTAATATCTCGGCATACGACGGATTACTGCCTGGGAAATTTCTTTTTCCTGCATTTTTTGCCCCTCCCGAAGTATCTCTCTTTCACGGCTCTTTTCTTCTTATGCCGCGATGCATCATTTTTATTATAGTAATTTCAACTGTATCTGTCAATCTGTTAAACTTTTAACAGAGTAAATTTATCTGCCGTATCACCACATTTTCCAGATTTTTACGCGTCCAGCTCCATGGAAAGTTCTTCCCACACTTCATACTGCTTTTCTAATTCTTCCTGATACTCACTCTGCTGTTTCGTCAGTTCTCCTAACTTTGCAGAGTTCACAGCCACTTCCGGCTTTGCACATTCCGCATCGATCGAAGCAATTTTCTCTTCCAGCTCCGCAATCTTTTCCTCTGCCTTTTTCAGGGCATTCTCTATCTTGCGGATCCGTGCCTGTTCTGCCTTCTGTGTCTGCCAGTCCACCTTCTGGGCAGTCTCTTTCACAGAAGCCTCTGTCTGTGCCTCATCCTCCGGCTTTTTGACATATAACGCAACCATCTGGTCATGTTTTTCCAGATAATAATCATAGTTGCCGATATAATTCACAACCGTCTCTCCGGTCAGTTCCAGAATACGTGTTGCAGTCTGATTAATAAAATAACGGTCATGCGATACGAAAAATACTGTTCCAGTATAACTTTTTAGTGCTTCCTCTAAAATTTCTTTTGAGGTGATGTCCAGATGGTTGGTCGGCTCATCGAGGATCAGAAAATTCGCATCGGAAAGCATTAATTTTGCCAGTGCAACACGTCCTCTCTCACCACCGCTCAAATCCTCAATCCGCTTATAGACATCATCATCTGTAAATAAAAAAGCTGCCAGAACGTTGCGCACTTTCGTGTTATTCAGATTTGGATAATCATCCGCAATCTCATCAAAAATGGTTTTCTCCATGTGAAGCTGCTGATGTTCCTGGTCATAGTAACCAATATGTACATTGCTTCCAAGTGTTACCGTTCCCGCATCCGGGGAGATCAGCTCGTTGATAATCTTAAGGATCGTTGTTTTACCAGTTCCGTTATTTCCAATTAATGCTACACGCTCCCCGCGTTTCACTTCGAAATTAATTCCCGAAAAAAGCTGTAATGGCGGGAATGCCTTGGCAAGCCCTTCCACTTTTAAAACATCATTTCCACTGACCACATTCGGCTCTAACACAACCCGGATATCTGTGTTATCCTCGGTCGGCTTCTCAATGCGTTCGATCTTATCCAGCAGTTTTTCACGGCTCTCTGCCCGCTTAATTGACTTCTCGCGGTTAAAAGATTTCAGTTTTGCGATCACTTCTTCCTGATGCCTGATCTCACGCTGCTGATTATAGTACTGCTTGATCATGGCTGCACGGATTGCTGCCTTTTTCTTTGCATAATCCGAATAGTTCCCCTGATAAACATAACCCTTGTGCTGAAAAATCTCCACCACTTTACTCACGACGCGGTCTAAGAAATACCGGTCATGCGATACGATTAAAACAGCTCCCTTGTAATTCATCAGAAAAGTTTCCAGCCATCGGATTGACTCGATATCCAGATGGTTGGTCGGCTCGTCTAAAAGCAGGATGTCCGGCTTTGTCACAAGCAGTTTTCCAAGAGATACACGGGTTTTCTGTCCGCCGGAGAGTTCGCTCATTTTCTTGTCGAACTCCTCCTCAGTAAATCCAAGCCCCTTTAAAATACCGGTCACTTCACTGCGGTATGCATATCCGTTCACCTGTTCAAATTCATGGCTTAATTTATGGTAAGTATCTAAAAGCTGCTCTAATGCTTCCCCGGAGAGTGTGTTCATCTGCGTTTCCATATCACGCAGCCGTTCCTCCATCTCGATAATGTCGCGTTTAGAATCTAATACTTCCTCATAGATCGTATGGTGGCCGGAAACATCCTGATATTGGGCAAGATAACCGATCGTTTTATCTTTTGCGAGCGTCACTTCCCCCTCGTCCGGATTTTCCTGTTTCATAATTATTTTAAGCAGCGTAGATTTGCCGGCACCATTGATGCCGACAACCGCTGCTTTTTCATTTTCTTCAATATGAAAACTTACATTTTTTAAAATTTCGTCAGTCCCGAATGACTTTGAGATATTCTGACAAGATAAAATCATAATGATAACATTCCTTCTAATGTGGTTCGGATTGCCTTGATGAAATCCTCACTGTTTAACACAGTCGGATGCTCTAATGTTGTAATGAGCGCAAGGTCTTTTGTCATTTTACCACTCTCAATGGTAGATATACAAGCTTTTTCTAATTTATCTGCAAAATCCTGCAATTCTTTGATGCCATCGATCTCGCCACGTTTTCTCAAGGCTCCTGTCCATGCAAAAATCGTTGCGACAGAGTTTGTGGATGTCTCCTCACCCTTTAAATGTTTGTAATAATGGCGCTGTACGGTTCCATGTGCAGCCTCATACTCATAATATCCCTGTGGAGAGACAAGCACGGAAGTCATCATGGCAAGGGAACCAAATGCGCTGGATACCATATCACTCATGACATCACCATCATAGTTTTTGCATGCCCAGATGTAACCGCCTTCGGATTTCATGACACGTGCAACTGCATCATCGATCAATGTATAGAAATAGGTAATTCCGGCTTCTTCAAATTTTTCCTTATACTCTGCGTCAAAGATTTCCTGGAAAATGTCTTTAAATGTATGGTCATATTTTTTGGAAATAGTGTCTTTGGTTGCAAACCACAGATCCTGCTTTGTATCTAAAGCATAGTTGAAGCAGCTTTTTGCAAAACTTTCAATGGAATTGCATAGATTGTGCTGTCCCTGTACCACACCTGCACCTGTGAAATTATGGATCAGTTCTCTTGTCTCTGTTCCATTCTCATCAGTGTATACAAGCTCACATTTACCAGGTCCCGGAATCTTCATCTCAGATGCTTTGTAAACATCACCATAAGCATGACGTGCGATTGTGATCGGTTTTTTCCAGTTTTTCACACATGGTTCAATTCCTTTTACAACGATCGGTGCACGGAAAACTGTTCCATCTAAGATTGCACGGATCGTTCCGTTCGGACTCTTCCACATTTCTTTTAAATTGTACTCTTTGACACGTGCTGCATTTGGAGTGATCGTTGCACATTTTACGGCAACACCGTATTTCTTTGTTGCATTTGCAGAATCAATCGTCACCTGATCGTCTGTCTCGTTACGATACTCTAATCCCAGATCATAATAATCGGTTTTAAGGTCGATAAAAGGGGTTAATAATTCATCTTTGATCATCTTCCAGAGAATTCTGGTCATCTCATCTCCGTCCATCTCTACTAATGGAGTTGTCATTTTAATTTTTTCCATCGCTTATTTTTCCTTTCTGCCTTGTTTTCATGAATCTCACAAATGTTACTTTTTTAACAAATTATCCCAGCCATAGTGATCCATATTCTCAATGGTCTTCATAATATGCTGGTTTGCAAGCTTTTCTGCCAGTTGTGCATCATGCTGTTTTAATGCCTCCACAATCCTGCGGTGTTCATTATTCGAATCCACTGCCCTGTTCTTATCGGAAAGAGTGATCTTTCTGACGCGCTGGGCATAGTGATGAAAATCGGAAAGCACATGCCGTAATTCCCGACTGCCACTTGCGGTATATAAAATCTCGTGGAACTTATTGTCCAGCTCAACCATCTGTTCTGCGTTTCCTTTTGTTGCATGAAAGTCAGACAAAAAAATATTTTCCTCCAACTCATCCAACTGTTCTTTCGTGATATTCTCCGCAGCCCACTTAGCACACAATCCTTCCAGACGGCTTCTGATCTCATAAATATCTTTGATATCTTTCTGGGATATGCCAACCACATAAGCGCCTTTATTGGGAATGATCGTGACCAGACCTTCGAGTTCCAGCTGACGCAGTGCCTCCCTCACAGGGGTTCTGCTGACGCCGAGTTCCTCACCGATTGATTTCTCCTTCAGTTCCTCATCTCTCTCATATTTGCCGGAAAGAATGTTCTCCCTTATCATATGAAAGACTCTCGAACCCAAGGAGTAATTGTCTTCTCCCATAATTATCTCTCCAAAGTATCTATCTTTAATTTTTTACAGCACTTACCGATCTCTTCTACCAACTCATTGTCTGTCAAAACGGTCACACGGCCTTCCTCATACTGCTTGTCTACCCATACTTTTACCATCTTGACAAGTTCTGAATTCTTATCGACGCCTTTTTCCTTTGGCAGATGATAATAAGAATTGATCCATAATGCAATTCCTGCCAGACCGGATGTATTGGATACGGATACAAGTGGTGGTCTGTTTAAAAATTTTCCCGTATCAAAAATGTTGTAAATTTCCTCATTTTTCAACAGACCGTCTGCATGGATACCGGCTCTTGTGACATTAAAGTTTCTTCCGACAAACGGTGTGCGGCTTGGCTGCACATAGCCTAATTCTTTTTCAAAATACTCTGCCAGCTCTGTGATCACAGTTGTGTCCATGCCGTCTAAGGTTCCCTTTAACTGTGCATACTCAAATACCATTGCTTCCAGAGGTGTATTTCCGGTTCTCTCTCCGATACCAAACAGAGAGCAGTTGACACCGCTTGCACCGTAAAGCCATGCTGTAGTCGAGTTGTTGACCGCCTTGTAAAAGTCATTGTGTCCATGCCATTCGATCAATTCGGATGGGACACCTGCATGTGTGGTAAGGCCATAAATGATTCCCGGTACGCTCCGCGGAATCACTGCGCCAGGGAAATTGACACCATACCCCATCGTATCACAGGCACGGATCTTGATCGGTATCTTATATTCATCCATCAGTTTCATCAGCTCGACACAGAATGGAATCACAAATCCATAAATATCGGATCTTGTGATGTCTTCGAGATGACATCTTGGACTGATGCCTGTCTCTAAACATTCACGGATTACACTTAAGTAGAGGTTCATAACCTCACGCCTTGTCATTTTCATTTTATAGAAAATATGATAATCGGAACAGCTTACCAGAATACCTGTCTCACGAAGTCCGATATCTTTGACTAACTGGAAATCCTGTTTGCTAGCACGGATCCAGCTTGTAACTTCCGGAAATTTATAACCGCGTTCCAGACATTTGTATACGGCATCGCGGTCTTTTTTACTGTATAAGAAAAATTCGCTCTGGCGGATCAGACCTTTTGGTCCGCCTAATTTATGTAAATAATCGTAAATGGTCACGATCTGTTCCGTTGTATAAGGAGCCCTTGACTGCTGTCCATCACGGAATGTCGTATCTGTGATCCAGATATTTTCCGGCATATTATGCGGCACGATACGGTCATTAAACGCAATCTTTGGAATTTCATCATAAGGAAACAGATTATGGAATACATTTGGTTCCTCCACATCCACTAACTGGTAGAAATGTTCTTCTAACTGCAATAGATTTGTCTTTTGATTCATGATTACTTCTCTCATAACATCCTCCTTATAGTAAACGGATATATATGCAAAATATTTGACTATTTTTACATGCATAATTGTATACAATTATACTTTCTTTATTTTAGACACTCTTGCTGCTATTTGTCAATGCATAATATATTATATTTATTATAACGTTTAGTTATGGTCTGTTCTATGGTCATGAATCCGCCTCATGATGACTGCGCTCAATCGCGCAGTTTAAGATATATCTGTTTTCTTTTTCCAGAGAAACGGTACGATATACGATACTGTCCGTAATTTTTTCTGTCAGATCCATAATATCTTTGTGACATTCCTGATTCTCTCCGGTGTAAATGATCTGTCCATTTTTATCGAGATTCTGCGAATAGTCACAACTGAAACGTACCACAAAAAACTTTTCAGATGCCGTCTCCATGGTAACCGAAACAGCATATTTACCCAGAATCTGCCTGCATGCTTTTGTGAGTATCATCAGGAGGAAAAGAATCTTCCGGAAAATCTCCGGTGGGATCTCGCAGTCTTCTTTCTTTATCATATGGAAACTTTGTCCGGCATCCTCATGATGAAATTCATTTTTTAACCGGTTATACCCCATCAGATAATTACCATTTTCATGGATCATTGTCTCCAGATAATATCCGAGCAGATCCCTCAGATAATGTTCCATCATGTATTCTCCCACGGAATCCATCTGCCCTATCGTCAAATGCTGCTTCAGCATCGTCATGACAACCTCTGCTGCCTGCTTATAGAGCATGACATTCTCCTTTTGTCTCTCCTCAATTCTCTCAAAATCCTTCTCCGAGAAAAAGAGATTCATATTTGCCTGCTCAAGATCTGATTCTGCCTGTTTTTTCAGGCGGTGATACTCCAATGCCGCATTCACCGGTTCGATAAAATCAGCAAATGACGCACACGGTTTCATGATCAATTTGTAGATATCACATTCATTCAGAAAAGAGAGGATGTCTTTTACATGCTCTGCACTCGTCATTGCCACACGGACCGTATCCGGCGAGATCATTTTTGCCATGGTGAAAAATTCTCTTCCACTGAGTACGGAAAGACTCGTCTCACATACTAAAACATCTGTTTTCTGATGTTCTAATATATCCAGTGCCTCCTCCGGTCTCCCTGTAATCTGATAAGAAAAAGAAGGCTTTTCTGTCTGGAAAACTGCCTCAAGTCTTTTTCTCCCCACCTCATCCGGCTCTACGATCATTACAAATTCCATCCTCATCCTCCTGTGTACGTTGTGATTCTATATCATTATTTTATACTTTTATTGTTATGATTAACTTAACTATAGCAAACCCATTTTTATATCTCAATAGCAAAAAAAATTTATTTTTCAAAAACTGTAACACATTCTCCTCTGTTACATAAGATACAGTGTAAGAAAAATTTGGAGGATTTAACATGAGTGATTTAGCTGCAACAAACTGTGGTGGATGTGGATGTAATGAGGGAGGATGCAACTCTATTCTCTGGATCATCATTTTATTGAGCTGCTGCTGTGGTAATAACGGCGGATTCTGTGGCAACAACGGATGTGGCGGTGGAAATGACTGCTTATGGATCATCTTACTTCTTCTCTGCTGTGGCGGATGTGGTAACGGAAACGGCTTCTGCTAATCGCAGGCAGACATCAATGGGGGACCTAAAGTTCCCCTGACCGGTAAACCACCCAGACTTCACGGTCTGGGTGGTTTTTTGTCGTTTACTTTGGTTTTTCCGTTTTCTCTTTGTTCTTTGCCACTTCCCGCTCTCTGACAATCTTCTTGTATACCTCACATTCCTCTGGCACACTTCTTCTTTTGAGACACTCTTCATCTATCTCATAAACACTGTTATTTTCCACCACTAACATGACATTTTTCCTCCTCTCTCTATCCTATGCTTTGAAAATTCGTTTGCGACATATCTGGCATATTGTTTCTTTTCGCACATAAAATAAAAGAAAAAGGCAATTCTTATGGACGAAGCTACACCACTTACCCCTTTCGATACTATGACGCAGACGAGAGAGATTCAGATGCTAAAAACCGTAATTCCATACATGAAAAGTTCACAAAAAAAACAATTTGCCATATTAATAAAGTATATGGAACTTCAAAATACGCTTCATATCTTTTCACAGGAAGAGCAGGTCTTATCCATGTGCTCTCTGCCGGAAGAGGAAAACAACCCACAGTCACTTTTAAACAGCCTCCGCCCTTTCTGTACCCCAAAAGAGCTTGAGACGATCGATATGCTGACCAATATGTTTTCCATGCTTGAAACCTATGAAACAATTTTTGCAGGATAACACCATCAGCCTTTATTTGTTGTAAAAAAAAATCAGAGAGGATTTTCTATGGAAAATGATGTTTTTAAAACCAATCCGGTATTTCAGAATCTGTCACCGGAAAAGCTTTCTTTTTTAATGAATTTTGCAAACAGTAAAAAACCTACCGAAATGAAAGACATGATGCCATTTCTGCTCGGCACGCTCTCCTCTGCCAAAAAGCAGAATATCCAGTTCACAAAGCCTGAAACAGAACTTATGATTTCGATATTAAAACAGAGCATGTCACCGGAGGAAGCAGAAAAAGCAGATAAAATCATCCGGCTCATGAAAGAAAGAAGCGGACAGTCTCAATAGAGGCCGCCCGCTTCTTTCTCATACACTTTATGATGCATGTTTCCATCTGGCAATTTCTTACCAGATAGTTGCAACATTCACTTTTAGTACTTTATCAATTGGTGCTACACTGGTTCCCTTGCCATCTGTACCTTCAAAATACTTTGAGCTTGCAGACTCAAACAAAACATAAAGGTTATTGTCCACAATTGCGATTTCCTCGGAGCACGGAGGCATCTCCACCTTAACCGATGGTGTTGACGGGCTCTGGTTCAATGCAATCAGAGAAGAATATACTTTCAGGTAAGAAGAATTGCTTCTTCCAAGCGATGTACTTAAGTATACGGCACCCTGTGAATCAAATGCAATTCCCTGCACTTTGCATGGAATATTGTAATTACTCAATGCAACCAATTTGTCTAACTGTGTGTCATAGGTGTATGCATACATTTTGGAGCGGAACATCTTATTGTAAGTTGCGACCCAGATACGGCCACCATAACAGGTAATGCAGGAAGGTGTATTTCTCAGATAATATTCGTCTGAAATTGCAGATGCATCAATACAATAACCAGGTGCATCTTCCGCGATCAGCCTGATATATTCATAGGAGATACGCTCTAGTGTATTGGAATTAGAGTGACATACCCATAAATTTTCTCCGTCAAAAGCAACACCACCAAGGTGACTGTCTTTTTTCATTCCAAGTGTCACAAGATAATCTCCGGTTTCCCGGTCAAATACCATCAGGGCTCCCGGTTCATTTTTATCCTCAGTGTATGCTGTCATGATCACGTAATCCGGTGTAAAACAAAGTCCCTGCATGCACATATCTGCTGTGTTGATATAGTTGTTTACATAATCTTTTTCTCTGGTGGAAGGCATTCCCGGAATGGATAATTCATCCATAAAATTATAACTGCACTGTCTTAATTCTTTCTGGTTCATCGCAAGCAGATTTCCGGTGTGATAAGAATACATCTCAACGTTCAGATAACTGTCGATTGTCTTTGTCCATTTTGCAAAAAGAACAAGTTCAGAAGGACTTTTCTTTGTGATCTCTGTCACCTTCTTTGTATAACTGCTGTCTGTATACCATCCGGCAAAATTATAACCTTCCTTCACCGGGACATCCAGTGTCACCGGAAGTTCCTTTTCGTGATAGACCTCACGGTTGGAAATGCTGTTCTCTCCTCCATTCAGAATATAGGTAATATGATATGCCTTCTGACCGGTTTCTTCATACGGATCAACATAAACAGGTTTGTTTTCAATGATACCCGCCTGAGAGATTCCGATTCCTTCGATCGTATGGGCACGTGCGACCTGTGGATCGTCGATCACAAGAAGTATTGCATATAAAATTATGAAAATATTTCTTGTGATCTTCATAAATCCACATCTCCTCCTTTACTCGTCGAGTTTCTCTACTTTGCTTGCTCTTGCAGCAATCTCTTTCTCCTGTATATCAGACGGAGCCTGCTCATATCTTGAAAACTCATAAGAATATGTACCGCTTCCACCTGTCATGGAACGAAGATCCGTGTTATAGCCAAATAATTCCATATACGGAATATCTGCAACGATCTCCTGATAACCATGATCTGTCGGGTTCATTCCAAGCACACGTCCACGCCGCTTGTTCAGATCTCCCATAATATCTCCGGTATACTTATCCGGCACGACCACTTTCAATGATGCGATTGGTTCTAAGAGAACCGGGGAAGCCTCTAAGAAGCCTTTCTTAAATGCCTGCTTTGCAGCGGTTTTAAATGCCATCTCTGAGGAATCTACCGGATGATAAGAACCATCGTATAAAACTGCCTTCACACCGACAACCGGATATGCAGCGACAGGACCTTTCAGACAGGATTCCTGAATTCCCTTTTCTACTGCCGGGAAATAGTTCTTTGGAACTGCTCCGCCAACAACCGTCTGTTCAAATACATATGGCTGTTCCAGATCGCCGGATGGTTCAAATGTCATCTTGACGTGTCCATATTGTCCGTGACCGCCGGACTGCTTTTTATACTTGTACTCCACATCTGCTTTCTTGCGGATCGTTTCCCGGAATGCAATCTTAGGCTTCTTCAGTTCGACTTCCACTTTGTAGCGGTTTAAAAGTTTGCTGACTGCAACTTCCAAATGCTGGTCTCCCATTCCATAGAGGAGTGTCTGGCCATTCTCACTGTCATTGACTGCTTTCAGTGTAAGGTCTTCCATCATGAGTTTCTGGAGAGCCTGTGAGATTTTATCCTCATCGCCCTTATTCACTGCCTTATATCTCATGTAAGTATATGGTGTGGAGATTGAGGTCCGAATATACAAAATCGGATTTGCTTTTGTGGAAAGGGAATCCGTGGTTGCCGGGCTTGCTAATTTTGCCAAAGCACCGATATCACCTGCATGAAGTTCTTTTACTTCCTCCGGTTTGTTTCCACAGAGCACATACAGTTTTCCGATTTTTTCTTCCACATCTTTGTGATGGTTATATAACACATCATCCGTTTTCAAAACGCCTGAATTCACTTTGATCAGGGAGTATTTTCCAATAAATGGATCTACGATCGTCTTCCATACATAAGCTGACTTTGGTTTTGCAAAATCATAATCTGCACTGTACACTTCATTCGTCTTTGCATTGATACCGGTACAGGAACGTTTTTCCGGACTTGGCAGATACTTCACAATATCGACCAGCAATGTATACATTCCTCTTGCCAGTGTGTTGGAACCCATCAGAACCGGAACAATGCTGCCGTCTGCCACATTCACGCGGAGTGCCTGACGGATCTCATCCTCCGAGAACTCTTCGCCGTTAAAATAGCGTTCCATAAACTCTTCACTCGTCTCAGCGACAGCTTCCATCAATGCTTCCCTGCAGATATTTAAGTTGTCTTTGGAGTAATCCGGAACATCAGACTTTTCTACGGTTCCATCTTCTTTCCATCTCTTGGCTCTCTGCTGCAGCACATTGACATATCCTACAAACTGTCCATTCTCTCTGACCGGAAGATGGAACGGTGCGATGCGCTTGCCGTACATCTGCTGAAGATCTTCCACAACCTGCCGGTAGCTTGCCTCGTCAATATCCATATCCGTTACGAATACCATTCTCGGAAGTTTGTATTTCTCGCACATCTCCCATGCTTTCTTCGTTCCGACCTCGATCCCTGCCTTACCGGAAACTACAATGATCGCCGCATCTGCCACGCTCACTGCCTCTTCTGCTTCCCCTACAAAATCAAAATATCCGGGTGTATCAAGGATGTTGATCTTCGTATCGCCCCAGACAACCGGGATCACGGAAGTGTTGATGGAGAAAAGACGTTTTGTCTCTTCCTTGTCGTAATCACTGATCGTGTTGCCGTCTGCAACTTTTCCCATACGGGTTGTCATTCCTGCAAGATAAGCCATTGCCTCGACAAGACTTGTCTTGCCGGATCCCCCATGGCCTAAGAGAACCACATTGCGAATTTTGTCAGTTGTGTAAACGTTCATAGCAAATCCTCCCATACATTTTTCATTGATGATTTTGTTTCGTTGTCATCGAATGTTTTTAATGGTTATATTTTACTAAATTTTTCAATTTTTTACAATATATTTATTCATATTTACTAACTATTATTATATTATCATTGGATTGTTTATATATTATGTATGCATTTTGAACATTTTTAGCAATTTCCATTTGAATGTTTACACAATATTCACAATTTGTACATATTCGTAGAAAATGTTCTGTTTTCCTTTTTCATGAAATAACTAATCGCTTTTATGCTTTAACCAATCACTTTTATACTTTAACGTGTTGACTTTTTCATAAAATGTGGATATGATGTATAAGACTTTCTAAATATACAAAAATGACTTATGGGGGAACATGATTTGTTTCAGAAAATAGGATTTATCGGACTTGGTTTGATCGGAGGGTCCATTGCAAAAAAAATTCATACACTTTACCCTGATGTAACCATTATCGCAACTGCCGGTCATCAGGAAACCATTACAGAAGCTTACGGAGAACATCTGATCTCCAATCAGAATTTATGTGAGATCAAAGATTTTTATGACTGCGATTATATTTTTCTGTGCACACCGGTCAAAAGAAATATCGAATACCTGCGCCAGTTAAAAGGAAATATCAAAAACGGATGTATCATCACAGATGTCGGAAGCGTCAAAACAGATATTCATGAAGAAGTGACTGCCCTCGCAATGGAGGATTGCTTTATCGGCGGGCATCCGATGGCCGGCTCTGAAAAAACAGGCTTAAAAAATGCAAATGAATATTTGCTGGAAAATGCATATTATATTCTGACACCCACAACGAAGACATCACCGGAACACCTAGAAGAATTTCGTTCCCTGGTGACCCAGTTAGGTGCTGTCGCCCTGGTATTAGACTATCATTTACACGATTATGCCACAGCTGCCATCAGCCATCTGCCGCACATCATCGCATACAGTCTCGTCAACCTTGTCAAAAAATCCGACGACGCAGACGAGACGATGAAGACGATCGCTGCCGGGGGATTTAAAGATCTGACCAGAATCGCTTCCTCCTCTCCTGTTATGTGGCAGAATATCTGCCAGTCCAACAGTGAACAGATCGTGCGGCTGATCGATGCCTATGAGGAAATGTTAGAGAAAACCAAACACGATATTTTATCTTCTGATGCAGATGCACTGCTTCAGGATTTTCAGTCCGCCAAAGATTACAGGGATTCAATTGCGATCACGAACAAAGGTCCGATCAAAGAAATATATGAACTGTATTTAGATCTTTTAGATGAGGCTGGTGGTATTGCGACAGTTGCTACAATACTTGCAAGTAATCATCTGAGTATTAAAAATATCGGCATCATTCACAACCGTGAGTTTGAAGATGGAGTATTACGTCTGGAAATGTATGACAGAATATCATTAGATGCAGCAGTACAGTTGCTTAGAAAACATCATTATACAATATATGAGCGGTAATCTGCCGCTCATATATTGTATACACAGTATCAATTGAAACAGGATAACAATTTTTCAACCTCTTCCCGTTCCGGCATTACGCGGAGTGCGCCTTTGCGTGTAGTGATAATGGATGCCGCTGCATTTGCAAAAGTCAGCATCTCTTTCAGGTCATTCTCTGTAAGATCGGTAAGTCCATGCTCTAAAATATAATGGAGAACACATGCACAGAAGGTATCTCCGGCTCCGGTTGTCTCTATCGTATTCTTCTGTATAAAAGGTTTCACTTCTACAATAAGATCTTTATAATAAGCACGGCTTCCTTCCCTGCCCATGGATACAAGGATCAATGGAATATGATATCTCTCAAGGATCCAATGTACACCCTTTGTGAAATCTTCTTCTCCGGTCAGCCACTGAATCTCGTTATCAGAAATCTTTAAAATGTCACACTGTCCTAATCCGTAAAGCACCTGTTCTTTTGCTTCATCTAAGGAGTTCCAGAGCGGCTCGCGCAGATTCGGATCAAAGGAAATGACAGCACCAGCTTCTTTTGCAGCACGAAGTGCTTTTTTGGTTGCATTTCGTACACCTTCGTGTGTCATGGACAGTGTGCCAAAATGAAAGATTCGTGTTCCCTTTATCAACTCTTCCGGGACTTCCTCTTCTGTCAGCATCATATCTGCACCAGGATTTCTGTAAAACGAAAAATCCCTGTCTCCATCCGGATAAGTATGTACCAGTGCTAACGTTGTATGCACGTCATCATCTTTCTGTAAACCTGATGCATCAATCCCGACTTCCATAATCGTCTGTTCCAGCTGTTTTCCAAAAAAATCATTTCCTACTTTTCCGATAAAAGCTGTCTTATGTCCGAGCTTTGTTAACATTGCCAGTACGTTGCATGGAGCACCGCCCGGATTTGCCTCAAATAATGGATTTCCCTGACTGCTGATCCCATTCTCGGTAAAATCAATGAGTAATTCGCCTAAAGCTACAACATCCATACCTTTTCCTCCGTGTCTGATAGTAGTTTTTGTTTTATAATTTTACTATATCGTGATTTCATCACTCAATAATTTCGTCGTTCGCCGAATGCATAAATGCATTCTTCTCACTTGCACTCATTATATCATACTTTTCAGCATTAATATGTATTTTTTTGTCACTGTAAAAATGGATTTCCTGCGCTTCCAACGGCGTGCAGATGGCTGTTGTCGCAACCTGCTCCCCATTGTTCAGGAATAGTTCGATTGACTGACGATCCAAAATAAATCTCATTTTCTTAAGCCCTTCCGGATTTGAAATCTTCAGTTTCCGCACGCAGACAACATCTTTTGTCACACCGCAATAAGTGCGATCGATCTCAAGCATATTTTCAGCCTTATGATAAGTAAAGCTCGTTTCATATTCCTTATTTGCGGCAAGTTTCATGGAAAATGTTTGAAATTCATCCTCTTCCAGTAAAACGGTAAGGTCGATCGTCCGGCCTTCAATTCCGCACAGTGTTGTTTCCTGATTTATTTCTGCATGATCATATCGACATGGATTTTTATGATACTTTTCAATTTCACGCACCGGTGTCTGCCAGATTTTACCATCTTTTAATTCCAATTCCCTCGGCAGAGTCATCATTCCCTGCCAAACCTGTGAATTTGGAATCACACATGCATCCCAGGATTTCATCCATGCGATCATAATACGTCTGCCGTCCGGCAGTTCAGTTGTCTGCGGTGCATAAAAATCCATTCCATAATCAAGTGCATGCGGCAATTCTTTTACAAATGTATGTGTTTTTTCATCATAGTCCCCAAGAAAATAAACACTGTTATGTCCATTATGAAACTCATATTTCTGCGCTTTCATATCCTGCGGTGAACAGATCAGCACTCTTTTACTGCCCAGCTGAAAGAAGTCCGGACATTCCCACATTGTACCAATTTTTCCGCTTTCGTTTGAAGCAAGAATTGTTTCAAATTTCCAGTCAGTCAGATTTTTGCTTGAACATAACACAACCTGTCCGATCTGATTTTCATTTTTATTGCCAACGATCATATAATAGGTATCATTTTCTTTCCAGATCTTCGGATCACGGAAATCTACCCTGTTGCATCCCTCTGGAAGCATTTCTCCGGTCATGACAGGATTTTTTTCATATTTCTGATAATCTTTTCCATCACCAAATGCAATACACTGATTCTGACGATCCTGCTCACTTCCGTCAGGCTGTTTTATTCTGGTTACTCCTGTATATACAAGTACATGTTTACCATCTGCTTCGATCGCACTTCCTGAAAAACATCCGGCTTTATCATATTCTTCATCCGGAGCAAGTGCCGCTGGAAGCTGTTCCCAGTGGATCATATCGCACGTAACGCTATGTCCCCAGTGCATTGGTCCCCATTCCCTGTTATATGGATGATATTGATAGAATAGATGTATCTGCCCATCGTAAAACGAAAATCCATTTGGATCGTTGATCCATCCGGTTGGAGCAGAAACATGAAATAAAGGTTTTGTCTGCGGATCTGTAGCAGCAATTTTTTCTGTCTCGTATTTTCTGGCTTTTTCTAACATATTGCTCATATTATTTCTCTCCTAATTATTCTGATAATGATTTCTGATAGTTGTCAAAGTATTTCTGCTTAATGGAAAGATAATCTGATAATCCATATTTTTCCATTTTTTCAAGATAGGAATCCCATTCCTTTTCTATGCCGCCGTTTAAAATCCAGTCGGCTTTTTTCTGTTCGGCATATTTTTTAATATCTGTGTCATATTGCGACACCTTATTCGTGTCTTCTATACTCATAAATACATTCGGATAAACGTATTTACTGTTCATATCTGCCAAATATGTCTCATGCATATTGTCAAGCCGCCATTTTGCATCTTCCGGCTGTGTTACATACTCACCATAATATTCATTTAAGATGGCAAGCGGACCATTGACTGACTGTGCCTCGCGGACTTCTACCGGAGACTGGTCGCCTAAATCCATATGCTTTAACATCGGATCACCTTTTTCGTTTGTAGATAATTCAAAAATATTAAAGGAATCTGTCTCTCCATAACTGCCCCAATTGTTCTGTGGAGACTGTAATGGTGCATACATCTGATCGATCCATGCTGCTGCCAGTGCAGTATTTCTGCAACTGGTCGTAAGTACACAGCGTCCTCTGTCAAAACCACTGGTCTCACTATTGTTTTGTCTTGTAATATTCCGCACACCCGTCGGACCTGTAAGTGCAGGGAGCATTACATAATCAACATTGTTATCAATATTTGCAATATCCCAGGAGAAGCAAAGACCATATCGGTGGTTTTTACCTTTTGCAACATAGGTAGACCATTCCTGCGTGAACGCTTCCGGATCTATAAGATCTTCTGTTACTAATTTATGCAGCCATTCAATGCCTTCTTTATACCCTTCCTGAACAGCCGTGTAAATGACCTTTCCCTCATCCGTCACTGCAAAATGATCACCGGTATCACCATAGCCTTCTCCAAATCCATTGATCAGAATGGCGGGATCCTGATCTCCATTGTTGATAATAAAGGACATCGGTATCACATCACCTTCAATATCAAATTCTTCCTGCAATTCATCCGCGTGATCCCGGAATGCAATTAATACCTGTTCCAGTTCATCCGTTGTTGTTGGTATTTCCAATCCGAGATAATCCAGCCATTTTTTATTGATATATGCGATATCTCCGATGGCCTGTATGGCTTCTTTACCGGCACCAAGCTGTTCGATCCATGGAAATGAATAAATATGTCCATCCGGTGCGGTACACATTGTGCGGTATTCCGGATATTTTTCAAATACAGCCTGAAGATTTGGCATATATTTATCGATCAGATTTTCAAGGGGAATAATAATCCCCTGCTTTGCATAACGAAGCAGATCGTAATCACTCATTCCGGCATTAAACAAGCCATCCGGCAGATTGCCAAATTGTGCTAATGCAAGATTTTTTTTATCAGAAAACTGATCCGATACAAAACACGTCCATTTAATATGCACATTCGTCTGTTCCTCAAGTCTTTGAAAAATGATCCTTTCATTCGGATCCTGCGTTGAGGTTGCCGGTGCACTGGTAATAAAGGATAATTCCTCAGTTTCTTTTAACGGAAACTGTACTTCGGAAACCGGAGTGTCCGGATCTATCTCTGCCTGTGGCTGTGCATTGCTTCCGCAGCCGGCTATACTAAACATCATGATCAGTGCAAGCCCGAATGACAACATTCTATTTATTTTTCTACGCATATAGGAAGTCCCCCTTCTTTAACCTTTTACAGATCCAACCATAATTCCTTTATCGAAATATTTCTGGAAAAATGGGTACATAATTAATAATGGTAAGCTTGACACAACAATAGTCGCATATTTTAACTGTTCCGCTACTTTTGCCATCTCAGCCGTACTCTGGATATCAGCGATCATTCCAGGCTGTGGTGTATTCTGTACAAGAATGGAACGAAGCACAAGCTGTAATGGCTGCAGATCTGCATCATTCAAATAAATCAGTGCATCAAAATAGCTGTTCCACATTCCAACAAAAGACCAGAGTGCCAGTACTGCGATGATTGGTTTACACACCGGAATCATAATTTTGAAAAAATGCTGGATTTCATTTGCACCATCAATAGATGACGCCTCTCTGAGTTCCTTTGGTATTGACTGGTAATAAGTTCTTGCAAGAATCATATTCCATACATTGAATGCTCCGGGTATTAAAATAGCCCATACAGTATTCACCATATGTAAACGGTTGATTAATATAAATGTCGGAATCATTCCACCACCAAAAAACATAGTGATCAGAAAGATTACATTAAAAAAATTTCTGCCGACAAACTCTTTTTTTGACATCGGATAAGCTGCAAGAAGTGTTATAAAAACAGAAATTGCAGTAAACGCCAGCGAGTAGAAAAATGAATTAAAAAATCCTCTCCATATCATTTCATTCTCTAAAACACGCCGGTATGCATCTAATGTCCAGTCTTTTATCCGAAAACTCAGTCCCTGATTATTTAAAACAGTCGGATCCATAAAAGATGCCAGAACCACATATATCAAAGGAATAACAATCGAAAGAACAAACAAACCGAGAAGCGCATATGCTATACCTAAAATCAGACGGTCAATTCTCGAATATTTTATTTTTCTTGATGTTTCCATCTTTTCATCCTCCTATAATCCTTCTCCATCGTTTATTTTCTTTACTACAAAATTTACGAAAATCAATAAAATAACATTAATGACAGAGTTGAACAATCCGACAGCCGTTGAGTAGCCATAATCTCCGTTCAGAAGTCCGATCCGATACACATAAGTTGATAAAATCTCAGATGCCGGAAGGTTCATATCCGTCTGTAATGCATATGCTTTTTCAAATCCGATACTCATAATGTTTCCGGCCTGTAAAATAAACTGAATTACAATAATATCTTTAATGGCCGGCAACTCGACATACCAGATTTGCTGCAGCAGATTTGCACCATCCATAACAGCCGCTTCTTCTAATTCTTTACTGGCATTGGCTAAAGCTGCCGTGTACATGATGGATGCCCATCCTGCTCCCTGCCAGATTCCGCTTGCAATATAAATTGTCCTGAAGGCAGTCGGCATTGTCATCCAATTTGTAGTGATACCGAGAATACGGTTCATCGGACCAACCGGTGATAAAAACATACGTACCATACCGCAGAGTACGATAACGGAAATAAAGTTAGGTGCATAGATTAAAAGCTGTATTTTCTTTTTTATACCTTGCTTACGGATCCGGTTCAGTAATAATGCCAGGATAATTGGAATCGGAAAACCCCAAAGCAGTCCATAAATGCTGAGTTTTAATGTGTTTAACAGATAACTCATAAAATCCGGTGAGGATAAAAACCGTTTGAAGTATTCCAGCCCTACCCAGGGACTTCCAAAAACACCTTTGATCACATTATAATCTTCGAATGCGATGAGCAGCCCACCCATCGGAAGATACTTAAATATAATTGTTAACACCAATGCCGGCATCAGGAAAAACACATACAGCTGCCAGTTTCTTTTGACATAGGAAACTTTACTTACAAGCGTTTGTCTGCCTGTAGACTTTTTTTGTTTCAACCCTCTTTTCATACACTATTCCTCCATTTAGTCTTGTTGTATAACCGGCAAAGTAACCGGTTACTTTATAATTGGATAATAACCTATTTTCCAATAGATGTCAACACTTTTTTAAGTTAAAGTAACCAGTTACGTAACCAGTTATTTTTTTATTGATATTCCAGAACTTAATTGCTATACTATGTGTAATATGAAACTGTAACGAAACAATTCATATTTTAACATACTGATAAATACAATAGACAATGCGTAAAGGAGACAGATACTTATGGCGAAAAAACAGGTGACATTTGCTGACATTGCAGAATACACGCATTTTTCCAAAACTACAATTTCAAGATATTTTAATCATCCGGATTCACTGACACTTGAAAATCAGGAAAAAATATCTCAGGCTCTTGAGGATTTAGGATATAAAAAGAACAAACTCGCAAAGGTGCTCGCAAATGGGAAAAGTGAATTTATCGGGATTATCGTACCAAATCTTTACCTTCACTACTACTCAGAAATGCTTACCCAGCTTCTTTCCAGCTACCGTGATTATCATTATAAATTTCTTGTTTTTGTCAGTGATAACGGACCGGATGAGGAGGAGCAGTATATTGAAGAATTGATGTCTTATCAGATCGAAGGCCTGATCGTATTAAGCCATACGCTTGCTTCCGAAAAGCTTGCTTCTTATCAGATTCCTGTCATAGCAATTGAACGTGAGGCAGAACATATCTGCAGTGTCACAACTGATAATTATATGGGAGCTCTGCAGGCTGCATCACTTTTGATCCGTGACCATTGTGATGTGCTGATTCATATTAATGCAGATGTGCCAAAGATTATTCCTGCCTACAACAGAATTCGTGCATTTGAAGACACCTGTAAAGAACATCATGTGCCTTATGAATTAAATCTTAATGTGTGTGGAGATTCTTATCAGGAGCTCTTTTCACAAATGAAAATCATCTTTGCTGATATCGATGAAAAATATCCCGGACAAAAAAAAGGTGTCTTTCTTGCGAACGACACCTATGCAAATATGTTCCTGAATCTAATCTTTCAAAAATATGGATGTCTCCCTGACACATATGAACTGGTAGGGTTTGACAACTCTCCGATTGCCAGTGAAGCTATTTTGCCGATCACAACCATTGGACAGCAAATCGATGTGATCGCACACACCTCCATGGAATTATTAGTGCAGCAGATGGAAGAACGTAAAAAGAGAAAACCAGTTCCGCTGGCAGAACCGATCCATAAACAAATTACGCCTATCCTTATCCGCCGGGAGACAACAAATTAAAAATATTCTCCTGACCAGTCAACATCAGACAGATCACCGGTTCACAAAGCCTAGTATCAGCACCAGAATGAGCATGTGGACCGGATAGAATGCATAGCAGAAATACTGGAATGGTTTGCTGTGATATCCCTGTCGTCCTCTGTAAAGCCAGATTGGCACTAATGCAAGCAATGCAAGACCCTGCTGGCAAAGTTCAAACTCCATGCCGAACAAACGGACCGGATACATTAATCCGCCAAGCAATTCCACATTTACCCAATAAAGAGCCACAATTTGACCAAGCAGACACCACCATTTGCGTCCGCGGAAAAAGTAAAAAATAAAAACAGTCAGTACTCCGATTCCATAATAATCCACCATTGTCAGTGTTCCGAGTAAACCTCCGGCAATCGTAACCAGTATGGCTGTCAGTACAAAAACAGGTGTTTTCTTTTTCTTTCGCACTGTTTCCATTATATGGATTCCTAAAAGACCAAGGATAAACGTCCAGATCACATTCTGGTGGACCGGATAAAACCATGTTCCGCCATACATCAGATCGAACGGTATCTCTGAGATCACTGCAAAAACCAGCATTCGCAATAAGTACTTTTTGAAATTATGGGTATGAAAATAACCTTCTACCGACATAAATGCAAAAATCGGAAATGCGATCCTGCCAACACAGGTCAGCCATTCCTGCGCCGGAAGAAGTGTTGCCCAAAGGTGATCCATCAGCATGAACAGCATTGCAATGATATGCAATGCTGCTGTGCTGATATCAAAACACCGTGATGTAGATGATTTTATTTTTTGAAACGACATAGCGATATACTCCTGCATTGTAGTATCGGATCCCCGGTTCTTTTACAGATCATTAAATATCTGGTAAATATCTATCTTGAGTGCGTCAGTATCCGTCATCCCAATAAACCTGCATCCATATTTATAACCGCCCTCCGGCAAAGCATCTCTCCGGACGATTTCAATAACAGCATCCACAACTTCTTTCGTCCAGATCTGAATCCTTGTATCGTAATAGCTCCCAATCTCAAGATCTGCCTTCGACTTAAATCCGAGACCGCTTCTTGAAATATCTGTCACCTCGACATGGACATATTTCAAAGTGGTCACGCTTTCTTCATCTAATCGTTCTAATTCAACCATGACTTCCAGATCAAGTCTCTTATGCTTTCTCCGCTCCTCCATACCTCACTTCTCCTTCATGAAATATTTAAGATAATTGTATAACAAGTTCTTTGCGATTACAAGTAGTTTTAAGACTCCCGGTCTACAATAAACATCGCATCGCCAAAACTGAAAAAGCGATATTTTTCTTCTACTGCGGTCTCATAGGCTGCCAGTACATGTTCTCTTCCGGCAAGTGCGGATACAAGCATTACCAGTGTGGATTCCGGCAGATGGAAATTAGTGATCAGTGCATCGATGACTTTGAACTGATATCCCGGATAAATAAAAATTTCTGTCCATCCGCTTTTTTCTGTGAGGAAACCATTCTCGTCCGCAGCAGACTCTAAAGTTCTGGTGCTTGTTGTTCCCACTGCAATGACACGGTGTCCTTCTTTTTTCGCTTTATTGATCTTATCCGCTTCTGACTGTTCGATTTTATAAAATTCAGAATGCATATGATGCTTTAACACATCTGTTTCCTTGACCGGACGGAACGTTCCGAGTCCGACATGCAGTGTTACTTCCGCAATTTCTACCCCCATGTCACGCACCTGCTGCAACAGCTCCGGTGTGAAATGAAGTCCTGCTGTCGGAGCGGCAGCGGATCCGTCATATTTGGCATAAACTGTCTGGTAACGGTTCTTATCCTGAAGCTGATGTGTAATGTACGGTGGCAGCGGCATCTGTCCAAGCCGGTCTAATATCTCTTCGAAAATCCCCTCATAATGGAACTGGATGAGCCTGTTGCCTTCCTCTACAATATCGACAACTTCACCGGTCAAAATCCCTTCGCCGAAAACAATTTTCGTTCCGATCTTGCATTTCTTTCCCGGTTTTACAAGTGTTTCCCAGATATCATTTTCTTTTCTTTTTAAGAGAAGGATTTCGATTTTGGCCTCGGTACCTTCCTTCACGCCATAAAGACGTGCTGGGATTACCTTTGTGTTATTAATGACAAGGCAGTCGCCCGGTCTTAAATACTCTGTAATATCCTTAAAATGTCTGTGTTCCACTTCTCCTGTGATCTTATCTAAAACCATCAGTCTGGAGCTGGAACGATCCTCCAATGGATCCTGTGCAATGAGTTCCTGTGGAAGATCATAATAAAAATCTTTTACATCCATGATTATTCTCCATCTATTAGCATTTTCTGTACATAACAAAGAGCCGCTGCTGCGACTCTTTGCCATGTTTCTATCATATTATGCACGAAGCCTGATATCAAGTGTTTTCTCTAAGTTCTTTAAGATTTTCTTGACAAAACCTTCCACTCTTTCCGTTGTGAATTCTTCGTCAGCCGGAGTAAATACAACTGAGAATGCCATGCTCTTCTTATCCGGTCCAAGCTGGATTCCTTCGTAGACATCGAATAATGTTACATCTGTGACATAATCGCAGGCCTCTTTGATACCATTTTCAATCTGCGCACAGGTGATAGCTTTATCTACAACAAACGCAAAATCACGTTTTTCTTCTGCAAATTTTGGCAATGGAGTAAAGATCTGCTCTTTTCCATACCATTTTTTCAGGGATGCAAGATCAATCTCCATGACGTAAGCCGGTACACGCATATCAAGTTCATCCATGATCTCATAGGAAACTTTTCCAAGATATCCGACTTTCTCGCCCTCACAGAAAATCTCTGCTGTCTGATACGGATGAAGGAATGTATTCTCGGCTGCCTCGTATGTGAATGCAATATTCAGTGAATCTGCAACCGTCTCGGCAAATCCTTTTAAAGTGTAGAAGGATTCGTTCTCACCGAATAATCCAACGCACAGTGTCTCTCTCTCATCCGGATACTCCGTAAGTGGGAGATCTTTTGGAATAAATACATTTCCAAGTTCAAAAATTCTTCCCTCTAAAATTGCTTTTTTCTGGTTTCTTGCCATCGCATGGATCATCTGCGGTGCAAGTGTAGTTCTCATCAGTGAAAGATCAATATTAATTGGATTGATCAGACGGATTGCATGTCTCTCTTTTGCATCTTCCGGCAGTCTTAACAGATCCAGATCAGACGGTGAGAAGAAGGAGTAATGAATTCCCTCATAAGCTCCTGCTGCACAGAGTGCACGTTTGATTTTAAGTTCTGTCTTCTGTTTTAAGTTTAATCCACCTAATGTCACTTTCGCAGTCGGCATAAAGGTTGGGATTACATGCTCATAGCCATACATACGGATCACTTCCTCCGCCACATCCGGGTAAGAATCCATATCTTCACGGTAAGCAGGAATCTGCAATGTCAGCTCATCGCCGTTGATGACCGGTGCAAAATTTAAAGCAGTAAGAATACGAACGATGTCAGCATCTGGGACTTCGATTCCAAGAACCCCATTGACACGTTCTACGCTTACCTTCATCTCTTTTGGCTCGATGGAGTTTCCGGTAGAAACTTCAATATGTGTTGAGGAAACTTTTCCGCATCCTAACTCTTCTACTAAATGAAGGGCACGTTTCATTGCCATAACGGTTGTGTATTCGTAAACACCCTTTGCATACATTGCACTGGAGTCAGAGGACTGTCCAAGTGCTCTGGAACTCTTACGGATGTTGTCTCGGGCAAACTTTGCAGCCTCGAACATCACTTCTTTTGTGGTATCCTGGATCTCAGAATTCAAACCACCCATAATACCAGCCAGTGCAACCGGTTTTTTTCCGTCACAGATGACAAGATTTGAATTATTTAATTCAAATTCTTTTTCGTCTAATGTTGTGATCTTCTCGCCATCATCTGCACGTCTGACATTAATCTCGTCACCTTCTAAGTAAGAGTAATCGAATGCATGCATTGGCTGACCTAATTCTTTTAACACGTAGTTTGTGATATCTACGATATTGGAGATACCACCGATTCCGACTAATGCCAGTCTTCTTCTCATCCATGCAGGAGATTCCTTGATCTCAACATCATGAACATAGTGTGCGATATATCTCGGGCAGAGATCTTTCGCAGAAACAGTTACATGGAAATCCTTCTTTACATCTGTCTCTGTGAAATCAAGTGCAGGCTCTTTGCATTCTTTTCCGAGAACGGCTGCCACTTCTCTTGCGATACCGTAAATACTCTGGCAGTCCGGGCGGTTTGCGGTGATCGCAATGTCAAAAATCCAGTCATCCATTCCAAGGATCGGTTTTACGTCTGCTCCAACTCTGGCATCTTCCGGTAACACAAGTAATCCGTTGTATCCTGCACCCGGATATAAATCTTCGTTTAATCCAAGCTCTGTTCCGGAACAAAGCATACCAAAGGATTCATATCCGCGGAGTTTGCCTTTTTTAATTGTCATGACACCTTCGATCGTGACATGGTCTTTTGCAGTTGCATAAACTGTTGCGCCTACGAGTGCGAGTGGGAATTTGCCGCCTGCATGGACATTGTCTGCTCCACAGCAGATCTGGAAGGTTCCATGCTCGCCGGCATTTACCTGGCATAAGCTTAAATGTGTATCAGGAATTGGTTCGCATGTCTCAACCAGACCTACGACAACGCCGCTTACATCTTTTCCAACCTCGATCAGTTCCTCAACTTCAAAACCGCAGGAGAAAAGCTTTTCTTCTAACTCCTTTGGTGTAACATCTATATCTACATAATCTTTTAACCAGCTTAATGGTGCTAACATGATAAGTCTCCTTTTCTTTTCTCTTTCTCAGTTTTTAGTCGTCAATCTGTTTTAATACACGCATATCAGACTCAAAGAGTAATTTGATGTTGTTGATACCGTATTTTAACATCGCAATACGCTCAATACCGATACCGAATGCAAAGCCACTGTACTCATTGGTATCAATTCCACAACCCTCTAAAACTTTATTGTTAACAACACCTGCTCCTAATACTTCGATCCATCCTGTACCTTTGCAGAGTTTGCATCCGCATCCGCCACACTGGAAACAGCTTACATCAACTTCTACGGAAGGCTCTGTGAATGGGAAGTAGGATGGACGAAGACGTGTGGTCGTCTCTTTTCCGAAAATCTTCTTTACAAGTTCATCTAACATTCCCTTTAAGTCGCAGAGTGTAATTCCCTTATCTACCACAAGACCTTCCATCTGTGTAAACATCGGGGAATGTGTTGCATCATCATCGGAACGGAATACCTTACCAGGGGAAATAATCTTGATTGGTGGTTTCTTTGCTTCCATAACATGTATCTGTCCTGCAGATGTCTGGGTACGGAGCAGGAATTCCGGTGAGAGGTAGAAAGTATCCTGCATGTCTCTTGCCGGATGATCCTGAGGTGTATTCAAAGCTGTGAAGTTATAGTAATCTGTCTCAATCTCTGTTCCCTCATAAACTTCAAATCCCATAGAGGCAAAAATATCAATGAGCTGGTTACGGACCTGTGTCACCGGGTGCAGATTTCCTTTTTCATGCTTCACTGCCGGCATCGTAACATCGATTTTCTCTGCTTCATATCTTTTCTTTAAGGCATCTGCCTCTAATTTTTTCATTTTCTCTTCGAGAATTGTCTCGATTGCAGAACGTGTATCGTTTACCCACTGTCCTACTTTTGGTCTGTCTTCAGGTGCTACATCTTTCATTCCTTTTAATACTGCTGTAAGTTCACCTTTTTTGCCAAGCACTGCCTGTCTGACTTCGTTCAGACGCTCTAATCCGTCAGATCCCTCGATCTCTGCAATTGCTTTCTCTCTGATCTGCTGCAATTTGTCTTTCATTTTCATTTCTCCTTTTTCATAAACATCTTTCAGGACATAAAAAAGGAACCATCCTCCCTCACTAGGGACGAATGATTCCGCGGTACCACCCTGATTCTTCTCTTCTTTATCCGAAGAAAAGCACTTTGTAGATACGTAACGTGTATCAGGCGTCATCTGCTATTTACAAGATCTCCTGCGTTCACAAATGCGGCTCCTGTGTGAAATTCGATTCCTATCTTACCTTAAGCTGGCTCTCAGCCGGTGACCTGCTCTCTCTTTAAAAAGTATAGTGCTCTACTGACACATTCACAGCCTTTTCCTATTTCTGATGCCCATGATCAGCATCAAATTCAATTGCTATTCTATCACAGGGTTTTCTAAAACTCAACCCCTTTTTTTCTTTGTCCGGTCACGCTTAAGCCATTTGCGGAAACTTTCATTGAAGATCACGTTCACTTCTGCACTCATCATCATAATATACATGCAAAAATAAAGCCAGAGCATGATCAATGCGATGGTTGTCAGACTGCCATACATAGAAAATCCATTAAAGTAATCCACATAAATGGACAAAGCAAACGAAAACACATACCACGCCACCGCGCAGATCGCTGCACCCGGAATCTGGCTTTTAAACGTCAGTTTTTTGTTTGGCAGCATGGTAAAAATAATATCAAAAAATACAAATAAAATTCCAAAAAGCACAAAGCCACGAAGTCTTACGATCAGATCCGTCAGACTCTGCAATAGCGGAATATACTCTACCGCAAGATCATGCAGCGTATTTCCAAAGACCAGGACAACCAGTGTAAATACAACCGCAAACAAAAATACGATCGTATAGACGATTGCCCAGAGCCTTAACACAAACCAGTTGCGGTTTTCCTCCAGGTCATTGACCGAATTCAGTCCATCTGTCATATACTGGATTCCCTTGGCAGCAGACCAGATTGCCACGATTGCCGTAATGGAGATGATCCCAACCGAACGGTTATATACTTCATCCGTGATTGAAATCAAAAAAGCTGAAATGTAATCTGGCAATGCAGTCTGATACATTTTTAACAAAGTCCCCTCCGTGATCGGTGTGTATTGAAGAAGGGAAGAAAACACCATCAAAAATGGAATTGTCGATAATATAATAAAAAATGCCGACTGGGCAGAATATGCATTGATCTTATCCCGCTTACATTTATCAAAAAAAGATTTTCCGTTTCCGATAATCTTCCAAATCAATTTTCTTTCCTCCATTGTTACTGCGATTTATTCATCATCCTGATTCGCAAATTCACTTTTTTCTGTCAGACTGGTAATCGAGACATCTTTATAGAAGAAATGCAAAATATCTTGATAATTCATCCCGGCTTTTGCCAGACCATTGGCACCATTCTGGCTCATGCCAAGTCCGTGTCCGTAACCTCCGCCATATAGAGTGTATGTTTCGTCTGCTTCGTTCACAAGACTGGCAAACGCACTTGGCAGAATCGTCACCTCAGCACTCTCACTTCCATCCTGATACGCAATGTTTGCCGCGCCAAGTCCTAGTACTTTACGAATATTATACTCGGAAAAAACTTTTACCATACCATGTTCATAGGAAAGCCGTAACGTCAGGATGGAACCTGACGCACTCCGTTTCTCCACTTCGATGCCTTTCAGCTTTCCAAAATCTGCCATGGAGTCCGTCTCATTTTTACCATTAGATTCATAATATATCACGTTCCTTGGAGAAATGGAATGCCTGTTTTCCAAAATTTGCCGGATTTCGGCTTCTTTTCCGTTAAAATCCGCCTGTGCACTCCAGCGATAATACTTGATCTCACTGTCAAATCCTGTCTGTGGTTTCCGGATATAATCTAAAAATGTTTTCTCATCTGACAGATCAATATCTGTCTCCGGCGTATTTAAGCATACTTTTTTCAGGTACCCATAGTTTTCCATCTCTTCCGGATTCCATACCTCTGCGGTGTCCGTGTAACCCATAGACGTCGAGAAATAATATGCTTCGATTACTTCGTCCGCATAAGTCATTACCTCATGTTTTGTCTCCTCCACCGCCTGTCTGGATGCCTCGCCCGCCTCTACTTTATTATAAACCTGATAGGACGTACTGTCGTTGATATGCGCTCCGAAAGCCGCCAGATCTGCCCTCATAAGCTGAATATAGGCATAGCTTCTCGCACAGACTGCCTGCGCCTTTAATGCCTCTTTTTCATAGGTAGATGGCATCTCACTTGGAACCACTGCGGTAAGATAAGTTTCAAACGGAACACTGTTCACAACGGTGTAGCCCTCCTCGTAACGGCGCACCTCCACACTGCCGGAATATCCGTTTGAGATGGTATTTCCCGCTTCATCACACAGAAAAATCTTCCCATTTTCCGTTGCAGGCTGAATGGAAAATGTATCATCACGTTCTGTAAACCATGTACTTACATCAAGCAGCGTTCCCGCCGCATAGTCCGACACAGTTTCACCAAACTTAATACTTGCATCAACATCTGCTTTCAGATAAACTGCGGAGCGGAATTTTCCACCATCGTCTGCCAGTAACAGAACCCGGATATTTTCGATTACTGCCGGTGTCCTGATCAAAATTGCACAGACTTCTTCTTCCCCGATCACATAGGATACTTCCATGTTTCCGAGAACCACTTTCGAAATCGAACTCTCCGTGACATCTTCCCCTTCTAAAAGTTCATAAACCGGGATCTTCCCGGTATGGGAGATTCTTCCATAGCCTTCAATCTCTATCGTATTTTCATCATAGGACAATAATTTTCCACCGATCTCCTGTTCTTTTTTTCGCACGATCTGGAGCTTTCCATTTGAAAAAACAAGATCCGCCACGCCTTCTGTCACATCTTTTTCCGATGCATCCATTGTAATCTCATATTCTGCACCACCGGATAAAAAAGTAAGTGTTCCATCTTCGACAGCCTTGATATAAGTATTATATACCTCTGCTTCCTCTCCACTGATTCCCGCAATTCCAACACATTTACCATCTAGCAAATACAATCGGTAATTATCCCATGCTGTGAGAAAATGTTGTCCAAACTTTGATGGATAATCCCCCTCATTTGTGACCAGAATGCATCCGCTGTCCGATTCAATCACATCCATCAGCAACAGATCCTGTGTTGTAACTGTTTTTTCATCATCGAGATAAGCAAGGATTTCTGTATAAACAGCGTTCCACTCCCCGCGGTCTAGCGCAGCGTTCTCACTTTTCTCTGGAAGTTGTATGTAATCCTTTAATCCAAGAAACTCTAAAATTTCGCTGGCAGCCTTTTTTGTCAGATACTCCTGTTTCTGTAACAATATCTGCTCCCAGTCCATCTCCTTATATATAGAAAAAGACAGTTCATCCTGCACCTCTTCTACCGGAACATAATGCTCTGAATAAACGTCTTTATGATACCCTTTATTCGTTCCTGCCAATAGCATGCCGCACAATATGAGTAACAAAATGACAAGCAGTCCGATTTTTCTTTTCAAACGCACTTTCCCCCTCACGCACTACCTAAAAAGAAGCTGCTTTCTAAGAAAGCAGCTTCTCGCTTTTGTATCTTCTGTTTTATTCTCGTGTGTATCTTCTATCTTCATTGGTACTTTTATGATTCTTTTGTGTCTCAAAAATGCTTTTGTACTTTCGGAATCTTTTGTACCTCACTATAAATCTTCTGTGTCTTGTGAACGCTTTTGTGTCTTCAAAACTTCTTCTGTACTTTATAAATTCTTTCGTACATTCTATCTTTTGTAATACCCAAAATGCCGTTTCCTACAATTTTGACTCCTAGCCAACGCTAGGTGGGTAACCTCAATCAAGCTTTTGCCTTCCCCCGCCGCCGTAGCGAATTACTGAGGCCTGGCATCCAATTGAAAATGTTGGAATCCCGTTTAAAGTAAATGTAGGTTCAAAATAGTAGGGTGTCGCACATCCCAGGCTGTTTTTTGATAGTCTTATTATACTTTAATGTTCCCTGATTCACAAGCAAAAATTAATGCCGGAACGTAAAAAATACTACCAAAATTACTACTATTTTCTTGTAGTTTTATCCATTGACAAAATGGCAAAAACATGTTCCACCTAGTAAACTCTGGCTTTTTCTATATCGTCCTTTGTGAATGCACCCGGAAACAATTCCCCAAGCGTATACTCCCGATATTCTCCATTCTTTTTGGAAACAAAAATTCGAAACGTATCCGGCTCGCAGAATTCTGCCATGACCTGTCTGCACACACCGCACGGATACAGATAATCGTCTCCATCTCCATTGATCGCAATTGCTGCAAACTCACGCTCTCCCTCATAGACTGCCTTAAAAAATGCTGTACGCTCCGCACAGTTTGTCGGAGAATATCCTGCGTTTTCAATATTGCATCCCTGATAAACCTTACCGCTTTTTGTTAGAAGTGCCGCTCCAACCCGAAAATGGGAATATGGGACATACGCATGCTCCTTTGCCTCCATAGCTGCTTTTATTAACTCTTCCGCTTCCATCCTGTCAAACTCCTGTTTTTCCATTTTTATACTGTTTTTTCCAACAAACGACATATTATTTACATTTTTTATTGTAATCTAATATCTCCTGAAAGTATAGGAATAATTAAGAAGTTTCATGTTTATATGTAAACTTTTTCTAAAAATTTTTTAAATTTTTTTAAATTTGGAACAATTTTCTTGTATTAATTTTAGTACATATGCTATTATAAGTTAACGTGATAAATTGAAGGAGGGCTTTAAATGACAAAAAATAATCCATTTTGTGAGATAACACCGGAGTTAGAGCATCTGTCTGAGTTAAGTGCCAAATGTTCTGTCATTGATCCGGAATTATATAGCAAATACGACGTAAAACGCGGGCTGCGTGACATAAACGGTAAAGGTGTGCTCGTTGGACTGACCGAGATTTCTGATGTATGTTCGACAAAGATCGTGGACGGAGTATCCCATCCAGCAGACGGCGAACTCTATTACCGCGGCTATAATGTAAAAGATATTATTGCCGGAATTGACGAGAACAGCCATTTCGGATTTGAGGAATGTACCTATCTTCTTCTGTTTGGCAGTCTTCCAACAAAAGACGAACTAAAAGAATTCACTAACATGCTGAGCAAATACCGCACACTGCCTACCAGTTTTGTACGTGACATCATCATGAAAGCGCCAAGCAGGGATATGATGAACACCCTTGCGCGGAGTGTGTTGACACTTTACTCCTACGATGACAGGGCGGATGATATTTCTCTTCCAAATGTATTGAGACAATGTCTTCAGTTGATCAGTTTATTCCCATTGCTTTCTGTTTACGGTTATCAGGCATATAAGCATTATCACGATGGTGCCAGCTTATTTATCCATCCTCCAAAAGAAGAATATTCTACTGCAGAAAATATTTTACATATTCTCCGCGCTGACAGTAAATTCACACCACTGGAAGCGAAATTGTTAGATACCGCCCTGATCTTGCATATGGAGCACGGTGGTGGTAACAACTCCACATTCACCACGCATCTGGTATCTTCCTCCGGAACCGATACCTATTCCGCGATTGCAGCCTCTTTAGGTTCCTTAAAAGGACCGAAACACGGTGGTGCCAATATCAAAGTTGTAAAAATGTTTGATGATATGAAAAAACAGGTGAAAGACTGGTCAAACGAGGATGAGATTGCAGATTATCTGACAAAATTGTTGCATAAAGAAGCATTCGACCACGCTGGTCTAATTTATGGTATGGGACATGCGGTTTACTCACTTTCCGATCCACGAGCTGTTATTTTCCGCTCTTTCGTAGAAAAACTCTCCGAAGAAAAGGGCTATGAAAAAGAATTCAAACTCTATGCAACGGTCGAGCGGCTTGCCCCTGAGATCATTGCAAAAGAACGTAAGATCTACAAGGGTGTCAGTCCAAACGTTGACTTTTACAGCGGCTTCGCCTACAGCATGTTAGGACTCCCGGTAGAACTTTACACACCGATTTTTGCCATTGCACGAATCTCCGGCTGGAGTGCACACCGTCTTGAGGAAGTGGCACACAGCGGCAAGATCATGCGTCCTGCATACAAGAATGTTGGCGAACGAAAAACTTATGTTCCTATGGAGGAACGTTAAAATAAGAAAACAGTTGCCACTGGGAACACACCGGATATTACCGGTTCCGGTCTGTTTCCATGACAACTGTTTTTTATGTAACTCATATTATAAATGTAAAAACTTTTCTCTCGCTTTCGCCAATGAATTCTGAAACCAGATGAAAGCTGCAAGGAAAATGATCACTTCCAGGATACTTGCTTTTCCAATCGGCATAACGGTCTCATTTAAGACTCCAAGAAAACCAACGATCAACACCAGCGCACCAAACAACATCTCCCGCCAATACAAAAATTCAATGAATCCCTTTGTATCTTTCACTTTTTTTAACTCTTCCTGTGCCAGCACCATGGAATTAATCCTGCCACTCTTCTTCATATGAAGCGCTGACCCTATCATATAGGCACCAAACAATGCAACCACAGCATCAAATACAAGCATTACATCCATCTTATTTTACCCTTTCCATTTCTGATCTTACATAATTTTACAAAGATGTACTCATTATAATCTCTCCAACCTTAAGTTTCAAGGACAAAATCTATTCCTATTTTGCATTTTTTCGGGAAAAAACAACATTATTTTTGCATATTACAATTGCATGCCCATTTTTTTTAGTGTAAAATAGGTTCTATAAACAAATTAGGAAAAGGGGATTTACTATGAGACTAGACAATGCAAAAATTCTTATTAGTGATGATTCCATACTTGCACGAAAGCAGTTAAAAGATTTTATTTCAAAATATGGTACACCAACTTTTTTCGAGGCATCCAACGGACAGGATGCAATTGATATCTATAAAAAGGAAAAGCCTGATTTATCGTTTCTTGATATCGTTATGCCAGTAAAAGATGGCAATGCAGCAATCCGTGAAATTATTGATTTCGACAAAGACGCAGAGATCATTATCGTTTCTTCTGTCGGAACACAGTCACAGCTGCGTTCCGCCATTGAAGCCGGCGCAAAGGATTTTATCCAGAAGCCTTTAAATCCAGAGCAGCTGCATAGCATCCTTACCTCAAGATTTGAAGGGAGATAAAATATGTACGCACAGTTTTTTGGAACATTTTTATTATCTCACAATGTAGTGACAAAAGATCAGCTGCTCAGTGCCCTTGGCAAAAAATCCTCCCAGCATATGAAGCTTGGCACTCTCGCCATTATGAAGGGATATATGACTGCAAATGAAGTAGATAATGTCATCATTTCACAGACGCATAACGATTGTCGGTTTGGCGATCTGGCTGTCCGCGAGGGATATCTGACGCAGGAACAGGTCGATGAGCTTGTCAAGACACAGTATCCTGATTTTCTGTTATTAGGACAGACACTTGTAGAGGAAGGTTATATTACCAATACGCAGCTGGAAACACTGATCGCGGATTATGAATCCGAAAATGAATTAACGGATTTAGATTACAGCAACGAAAAACAGGATGATCTTGACCGGATCCTTGCAAATTTCTTCCATTCAACCGATGTGGCTGCAGACGAATACAATGCTTCCTATATGCGGTTGCTGTTCAATGATCTGACGCGTTTTATCGGGGATGATTTCACTCCGCTGTGTTTTAACCCATGCAAAGAGTATCCTGTAAATTACTGTGTTTCACAGGCGATCCATGGCGATTTATCCGCTAAAGTTTATCTGGACATGCCTGAGACAACCTGTATCAGCTTTGCATCCAGATATGTGAATGAGGAATTTACAGAGTTTGATGAATACGTTCAGGCTTCTCTGGAAGATTTCTTAAATCTTCATAATGGGTTATATAATGTGAATATTTCAAATACACTCGGAAAAGAATTAACATTAGAGGCTCCTGAAGTTGTTTCTGACGAATTGATCGACTTATCCAGTTCATCTTATTTACTTCAGGTCATGTATCCGTTTGGTGTTGTTAATTTCATTTTTGAATTGAAGAAATAATAATGGAATTGTATCAATAGAAAATCAATTTTCAGGTCACAAAAATAAGGCTGCTGATAGTTTTATCAAACAGCCTTATTTTTTCTATTATCGTTTTAATAAGATACAAATGCTAAAAATCTGCACGATCATTTCACGTTCAAAAATTCTTTTACAACCTTTGGCATCTCATCCACTTCACATACGGTCTTATGTCTTACCTCTGCGGTACGGATCTCTTCGATGGCATTTGGAATCTTAACATTTCCAATTTTGCTCAGTTCGTCGACAAGTTCAAAATCTGTCATTGCATCATACTTCTTATCAATCGCATCCATCACGCTTCTTGTAAACTTGAACGGACTTGCAGTAGATGCGATCACGGTCTTGGTGTCCGTGTCTTTGGTATCTTTTAAATACTTATGGTATACACCTGTCGCAACTGCTGTATGAGTATCAATAATATAACCTGTCTTCTCGTATAAGTTCCGGATCTCTTCTGCTGTTTCTTCCTCACTTGTATAATTTCCATAGAAATCTGCAAGCTGTTCTTTCATTGCAGGCGTAATCTCATACTTTCCGTTTGTATTTAATGCTTTCATGAAATCTGCATTCTTTGCAGCATCATTTCCGGCAATACGGTAAATCAGACGCTCTAAGTTACTGGAAATCAGAATATCCATGGATGGAGAGCTTGTCAGCATAAATTCTCTGTTCTTATCATAAGTTCCAGTTGTGAAAAAGTCGTAAAGAACCTTATTCTCATTGGATGCACAGATCAATTTTGCAATTGGGATTCCCATATTCTTCGCATAAAATGCTGCCAGAATATTACCAAAGTTACCGGTTGGAACTACGACATTGATTCTCTCATCTTTTCCAATAACACCATTTGCATATAATTTTGCATATGCATATACATAATAGACAATCTGTGGCACCAGACGTCCAATATTGATGGAATTCGCGGAGGAGAACTGATAACCTGCAGCTGCTAATTCCGCTGCCATTTCTTTATCACCAAAAATCTTCTTCACACCAGTCTGTGCCTGGTCAAAGTTACCATGGATACCTACAACAAATGTATTATCGCCCTTCTGTGTCACCATCTGTTTTTCCTGAATTGGGCTGACACCGTTCTTTGGATAAAATACAATGATCTTTGTTCCCTTTACATCTGCGAATCCGGCTAATGCTGCTTTTCCGGTATCCCCGGAAGTAGCTGTCAGGATTACAATATCATTTTTCACCTGATTCTTTCTTGCGGATGTGATCATTAAATGTGGCAGGATGGATAATGCCATATCTTTAAAAGCAATCGTTGAGCCATGGAACAACTCCAGATAATACGCTCCGTCCGCCTGAACCAATGGTGCGATCTCTTCTGTATCAAACTTGCTGTCATAAGCTGCATTGATACAATTCTTTAATTCTTCCTCCGTGAAGTCTGTCAAAAACTTCTTCATAACTTCATAAGCTGTTTCCTGATAAGTCATTCCTGCAAGTTCATCTACCGTCTTATCCAATGTCGGAAGCTGTTCCGGAACAAATAATCCTCCGTCCTCTGCAAGTCCTTTTAAAATAGCCTGTGAAGCTGTCACTTTTTCATTTGCATTTCTGGTGCTTGTGTACATCAATTCCATTTTCACAATCCTCTTATCCTTTTTCTCTCTTTCGCTCATTATAGATAAAACGTTCTCTCATGTCAATGCATTAAAGCATTAAATTGTCCGAAATCCCCTGAAAACGATCTGATTCTGCTTTCAACTGGTCACTGATCTGCTGGTTTGTCTCCATTTTCTTCTTGACCTTATCCATGTTTTCTACAAGGATATCGGTATTTTCCGCAGCATTTGCGATTCCTTTCGCACTCTCCTCAATCGCCGTGGAAATATCCTCTACTGACTGTTTCATCACAAGGACAACCTCTTTCAGACTGTTTGCACGCTCCTCGAAGTGATCCATGGTACTATTGACATAAGTTGCATCGGTCCGGTACTGCTCGCCTGTTTTTACGAAGCTGTCATAATCCGGCATGATCGTATCATCAATATAGGTAACAAGCTGGTTTGCGCTGTCAGAAAGCTTTTCCACCGCATCTGTGACCTGTGCGTTGATACTCTGGATATTATTCGCTGTCTCTCTTGTGGAATCTGCAAGTTTCCGGATCTCATCTGCCACAACTGCAAATCCTTTTCCTGCCTCTCCCGCTCTTGCCGCCTCAATAGAAGCATTTAACGCAAGAAGGTTTGTCTGGCTGGATACGCTTAAGATTTCTTCAGTCAGTTCATTGACATGTCTGACACTGGTACTCTCCTCGATCGCTGACTTCAGCGACTCGATGATGCCGGCGATCATCCGGCTTGTATTTTCCTGATTGTTTACTGCCTTCTGTTTTAACTCTTCGGCGCGCTCCTGCATAGTGGATGCATATTCATTCATCGCCTTTGAATCATCTGCGATACTGATCACTTCATCATTTACATTTGAAATATTATCCGTAACGGTTGCAGCGGAAGACGAAACTTCCTCCATCGTTGCAGAAAGTTCTTCCATAACAGCAGATACATCATAGGCATTCGTATTGGCTGTCTCCACACTCCTTCCGACATTCTGGACGACATCTCCGATCGCATTGGAGTTTGTTGCGATTTTTCCGAGAACTTCCTGTAAGGTGCCAAGGAACACATTCATACCGGATGCAAGTTCTGCGATCTCATCATTTCCCTTTACGGTCACACGTTTTGTCAGATCTGCATGACCGGACTGCATATCTTTGACGATCACTTTCAGTTCCTTTGACGTCTTCCTGATCGGACGAACTACTTTAAAGATCGTTATATACAACGATGCGATCAGACTCACAACAATAAGTCCGATAACGATCAGATTTGCATAATTTCCACTGTCATATACCGTACTCTGGTTTGCAACCACCCGGTCTACATCTGCATTGTAAAATTCAATATAAGACGCAAGTTCATCACTCAATTTATTTGCCGCTTTAAAAAGTTCAAGATTACAGTATTCCTGTGCCTGTGTCTTATTACCATTCTCAATACTGTCCGTCACCTTCTGGTATGCATCCGTAAAGCCCTGATAATAAGCGGTGATATTCTGCACCCTGCTCTTCTCATCCTCTGTCACTGCCATCTGATCTAACTGTTCCAGCAGACCATTGATCTCTTCCTTGGTTGCTGCGCTCTGTTCGAGCATACTGGCACGGTCATTTGTCGACTTTGTCACACACATACTGTAAGCAAGGATCTCCATTTCCTTAAATTTGTCTGAGATCTCATTCAACTGTGCTGTTTTTGTCATATAAACACTTGTGATCTCATTGCTCGCCTGATACATGGACTTTAAATTCCGATGTCCGATCACAGCAGATATAATTGCAATGATCACAAGACAGATAACAGGAATCAGGACTTTTCGGCTCATCCGGCTCTGTAAGTTTACGCCTCCTGCTTTTCCGTTTTTCTTTTGTTTTCCGTTCGTTCTTTCGCTCATGTTAGTTTTCCCCTTTTCAAATTCCAATTACAATTTTGATCAGAAAATCACTTTGTAATATTATACCAAATTCTTACTTACGAAACAATATTTTATAGCATATCAAATTTATATTTTTACCATATTCTGAATCACTTTCTTACACAGCAAAACAGCAAGTGTTTTTCTGCTGAGCGAACAGTCACCATAATTTTCTTGTTCTTCCTGTTCTGTCATGTTAAAATAGCATATATCATCTCATAAGTGTAAAGTAATCATTTTATGGAAGGAAAACTATAACATGCAAACTGGAGTTTATTCTGCCCAAAAAAAGGACGGAACCGTCTATTATCGCGCGAACATTACATACCAGACAAAACACATCAGTCTCGGCAGTTTTTCATCGGAAGAAGATGCACACTCTGCCTATTTAGAAGCCTGTAACCTTTTGGAAAATGAAGCAGTCACACTTTTTAACATCCACAGTCAGATTCGCCATCTGTCCTTTGACAAAGCAGTATGTCTTTTAAACTTCCGGGATAATCATCTGTATTTTCATAACCCTATTTATCTGCGCAAAGGCTACTTCAGTTATTTTCTTTCCGATGATATGGAACTAAAATTTGACATTGATGATCTGTTTTATTATGCCGGTCATCGCATCCAGAAACGCCAGGGACATTTATTTGTAAGCGATTATGGCATGCAGTACTCCATTTTGTCCCGCTACGGGATCAAACCCTATGCAGTTACCGGCAGAGACTATCTGTTTTTTAACGGTGATACGCATGATTTCCGTTATTCCAACATTCTGAACATCAACCGTTATCATGGTGTTTTCAGCTATGAGAAAAACGGTGCTACGCATTATAAAGTTTTTATCCATATTAACGGCAATTACAAAATCGGAAGCTATGCCAGCGAAGCCAGTGCTGCCGTTGCTTATAATAAAGCTGCCGATCTTGCAAAAACATTCGGTGTGACAAAGCAGTTCCCGGAGAACTATGTAGACACGCTGAATCCAAGAGAATATGCCGAACTCTACACCCACGTAAAAATCTCAAAAAAATATATCGATTATCTGAAAACATTCGCTTAACCGCAATGCCTGAAATATCTTTACAGCCACCTCGCAACATACAAAAAGACCGTCACACAAACCTGATCGTTTATGCAACAGTCCTCCTGCTTCTGATTGTATTTTGAAATTATTTCTGATTGATATAGTTGACCAGACCTTCGCAGTCGATAATCTTCTGCATGAATGGCGGGAATGCCTGCCCCTGATAAGAAGTTCCTTTTGTCTTGTCGGTGATGACACCTGTATCAAAGTTCACTTCCACCTCATCGCCTGCTTCAATCTCTTTTGCCGCATCCGGGCACTCGATGATCGGCAATCCGATGTTGATCGCATTCCGGTAAAAAATTCTCGCAAATGTCTCTGCAATGACACAGCTTACGCCTGCCGCTTTAATTGAAATCGGCGCATGTTCTCTGGAAGATCCACAGCCAAAATTCTTATTGGCTACAATAATGTCTCCCTCTTTTACATTTTTCACAAAGTCCTTGTCAATGTCTTCCATACAGTGTGTTGCAAGTTCTTTCGGATCTGAAGAATTTAAGTATCTTGCCGGAATAATAACATCTGTGTCGACATTGTCTCCATATTTAAATACATGACCACATGCTGCTTTCATATAATCCTCCTTGTTTTGCGAAGCAAAATCCGAGCCTCTTTAGGCGAGGAGAGGATTTAGCCTCCTTGTTTTGCGAAGCAAAATGCGAACCCTCTGGTGAGCAGAGGATTTAGCCTCCTTTGTTTTGCGAAGCAAAATCCGAGCCTCTTTAGGCGAGGAGAGGATTTAGCCTCCTTTTGTCTCCCTTGTTTTACATAACCTCTTCCGGACTGGAAATCTTACCTGTGACTGCACTTGCCGCTGCAACTGCAGGACTTGCAAGATAAACTTCCGAATCTACATGTCCCATACGACCTACAAAGTTCCGGTTTGTTGTGGACACACACCGTTCACCTGCCGCAAGGATTCCCATATATCCTCCAAGACAAGGTCCACAGGTTGGTGTGCTGACAACCGCTCCTGCCTCGATAAAGGTTCTTAACAGTCCCTCTTCCATTGCCTGCAGATAAATCTTTTGTGTTGCCGGAATCACGATCACACGGAGTCCTTTTTTCACTTTCTTGCCTTTTAACACGGAAGCTGCAATCCTAAGATCATCCATACGGCCATTGGTACAGGAACCGATCACAACCTGATCAATTTTCACATCACCCACTTCATCGATCGTTCTTGTATTTTCAGGTAAATGCGGAAATGAAACGGTTGGTTTTAAGGTGCTTAAATCAATCGTATATTCCGCATCATATTCCGCATCCTCATCTGCTTCATAAACAACGTAAGGACGTTTGGAATGTTCTTCCATGTACTGTTTTGCAAGATCATCCACAGGGAAAATACCGTTCTTTCCACCTGCTTCGATCGCCATATTTGCAATTGTAAAACGATCATCCATCGTCAGATACCGGATTCCATCACCCACAAATTCCATCGATTTGTAAAGTGCACCATCCACACCGATCATTCCGATAATATGTAAAATAATGTCTTTTCCGCTAATCCACTTAGCCGGTTTTCCAGTCAGATTAAACTTCATTGCAGACGGAACTTTAAACCATGCCTTTCCGGTTGCCATTCCTGCCGCCATATCCGTACTTCCGACACCGGTAGAGAATGCTCCAAGTGCTCCGTAAGTACAGGTATGGGAGTCTGCACCAATGATTACATCTCCTGCCACGGTAAGTCCTTTTTCCGGGAGCAGCGCATGTTCAATTCCCATCTCCCCTACATCAAAATAGTTGGTAATGTCATGTCTGCACGCAAATTCCCGCACGCATTTACAGTGCTCTGCTGATTTAATATCCTTGTTTGGAACAAAATGATCCAAAACCAGTGCTACTTTATCTTTATCAAACACACCGTCCACTTTCATCTTATCCATCTCATGGATAGCCACCGGTGATGTAATGTCATTTCCAAGAACTAAATCCAATTCTGCCTCGATCAACTGTCCTGCACTTACAGATGGAAGCCCTGCATGTGCCGCCAGGATTTTCTGCGTCATTGTCATTCCCATGATAAAATCCTCCTTCACGTAATTATTCCGATTCCCTGCTGTTATCATAAATCATCAAAACAATTACTCTGTTTATATTCCCGTGATATTCTCATTTCTCACGGTTCCTTTTACTTGTATTCATTGTAGCATAGGTAATATTATAATACAAATACATAATAAACATATTTACCATAACTATCTTTTATGATATAATATGCGTACGCAATGAGCAGTGCCAATCGAGAATATACAGACCGGACATGCTTGCATGGTAAGGTCTGTATATATCGAGAGTGATAGGGCGAATGCCCGTCAGCCAGAAAAATCTCTGATTTTTCTGGCATGCACTGCGGACAAAAACTCACTCAATAATACATTTATCAGATAACAAAAAGGAGTTTTTATGAATCAGAATTTATCCTCTTACCGTATTTTTTATACAGTTGCAAACACCGGAAATATCTCAAAGGCTGCAAAGGAGCTTTATATCAGCCAGCCTGCGATCAGCAAATCCATCCAGAAGCTGGAGGAAAGCGTTGGCTGCAAACTTTTTTCCAGAAGTTCCCGCGGCGTTGTTCTGACCGATGAGGGAAAACTGCTCTATGAGCATGTCAGTGAAGCGTTTGAGACCCTGACTATGGGCGAAGAAAAATTAAAACGTTCCATCGAGCTCGGTGTCGGACACTTAAAAATCGGTGTCAGCTCCACGCTCTGCAAATATCTGCTTCTGCCTTACCTGAAAGAATTTATCCGGCAGAACCCGCATATTTCCATTTCCATCTCCTGCCAGTCCACCAATGATACCTTAAAACTGCTGGAAGATAACAAAATTGATATCGGTCTGATCGGGAAACCGGAAAATCTGAAAAATATTCATTTTGACTTTTTGGAGGAAATTGAAGACATTTTCGTTGCAGCCAAAGATTATCTGCGAAACCTGAAAGCAAGAGGGATTCAGAAAGATCATATTTTACAGAGTTCCACGCTCATGCTGCTTGATAAAAACAATATGACAAGACAGTACATTGATGATTATTTACAGGAAAATCAGATTATCATCAAAGATTCCATCGATATTTCTGACATGGATCTTCTGATCGATTTTGCCCGCATCGGTGTCGGTGTTGCATGTGTCATCAAGAACTTTGTCCGTGAAGATTTGGAAAACGGAACTCTCGTGGAAATTCCACTTGGCTTTCCAATCCACAAACGTGAAGTCGGTTTTGCATACAAGACAACAACCAAGCCTTCTAAATCACTTGCGGAATTTATTCATTTTTACAAGACTTACCGGTAGGACGCTGATGCGCGCAAGCTTTAGCTTGCATAATTCTTCTGCGCATCAGTCGCATCCTTGTGGAGCATTTTTCTTATCTCATAACAATATTCACGATACGTCCCGGTACATAAATCTCTTTTACGATATTTCCCGTGAGTTTATCTGCAATCGCTTCTTTTGCTTTTGCAATGACATCCTCTTTTGCATCGTCTTTTCCGATGGAAAGTGTTCCCTTGGTCTTACCATTGATCTGGACTGCGATTTCCACAGAACTCTCAACGGTCTTAGCCTCGTCAAATTCAGGCCAGGCTGTCTGATAAACTTTTCCTTCGAAACCTGCAATCTGCCATAACTCCTCAGTGATATGTGGAGCAACTGGGTTCAATAAAGTAATTAATGTTTTAAATTCTCCCCTTGTAATCGCATTTTTCTTATAAAAGTCATTGATAAGTGCCATCATTGCTGCAATTGCAGTATTATATTTCAGATTTTCAAAATCACTGCTTACCTTCTTGATCGTCTGATGCATCTTTGTCTCCATATCAGCGGAGTAACCTTCTTCGTCAGTCATAAGATCCTGTAATTTCCATACACGCTCCAAGAAACGACGGCAGCCTTTGACGCCATCTTCCGACCATGAAGCGCTTAAATCGAAAGCTCCGATGAACATCTCGTAAGTTCTCAATGTATCTGCACCGTATTCTCTTACAATATCATCCGGATTTACGACATTTCCTCTGGATTTTGACATCTTCTCACCGTTCTCACCGAGGATCATACCGTGGGAAGTTCTCTTCTGATATGGTTCCGGGCAAGGAACAACACCCTCATCATAGAGGAATTTATGCCAGAATCTGGAGTACAGTAAATGTAAGGTTGTATGCTCCATACCACCGTTATACCAGTCAACCGGCATCCAGTATTTTAATGCTTCCGGGCTTGCAAGTGCTTCATCGTTGTGTGGATCGGTATATCTTAAGAAATACCAGGAGGATCCTGCCCACTGAGGCATGGTATCGGTCTCTCTCTTAGCCGGTCCGCCACAGCAAGGACAGGTTGTATTTACCCAGTCTGTCATAGCTGCCAGTGGTGACTCGCCGTTATCTGTCGGCATGTAGCTGTCAACTTCCGGTAACATTAATGGAAGTTCACTCTCATCGATTGGAACATATCCGCATTTATCACAATGTACGATTGGGATCGGTTCACCCCAGTATCTCTGGCGTGAGAATACCCAGTCTCTTAATTTGTAATTTGTCTTGGCAGTTCCGATGCCTTTTTCCTCTAAGAACTCGATCATTTTTGCTTTGGCATCTTTTACTTCCAGTCCGTTTAAGAAATCAGAGTTAATGAGAACACCTGTTGCGACATCTGTAAATGCCGCCTCATTGATGTCTACTTCCTCTCCGTTCTTTGCAACCACCTGGATCATCGGCAGATTGAATTTCTTTGCAAATTCCCAGTCACGCTCATCGTGTGCCGGTACTGCCATGATCGCACCTGTACCATAGGACATTAATACATAGTCAGAGATCCAGACCGGAATCTCTTTTCCGTTTACAGGGTTTACTGCTGTCAGACCGTCAATGCATACACCGGTCTTGTCTTTTGCAAGTTCTGCACGTTCAAAATCAGATTTCTTTGCAGCTTCCTCGCGGTATGCCACGATCTCATCCCAGTTTTTGATCTCACTCTGGTACTTATCAATAATCGGATGCTCCGGGGATACAACCATGTAAGTAACACCGAATAATGTATCGCAGCGGGTTGTGTATACACGAAGTTTATCTTCTTTTCCTTTAATAGAGAAATCAACTTCAGCACCCATGGATTTACCGATCCAGTTCTTCTGGGAAACTTTTACACGCTCGATATAATCCACATGATCTAATCCTTCAATTAGTTTCTCTGCGTAATCCGTGATTTTTAACATCCACTCACTTTTTACTTTGCGGACAACCGGAGCTCCACAACGCTCGCAGACACCGTTTACAACCTCCTCGTTTGCAAGACCTACTTTACAGGAAGTACACCAATTGATCGGCATTTCTTTCTTGTAAGCCAAACCTGCTTTAAAAAGTTTTAAGAAAATCCACTGTGTCCATTTATAATAATTTGGATCTGTGGTGTTGATCTCTCTGTCCCAGTCAAAAGAATAACCGAGCGAATGAAGCTGATCTTTGAATCTTGCCACGTTCTTCTCTGTTACGATCTTCGGGTGAATCTTGTTCTTGATCGCATAGTTTTCAGTTGGAAGTCCGAATGCATCCCATCCCATTGGATAGAGTACGTTGTATCCCTGCATTCTTCTCTTTCTAGCTACAATATCAAGTGCTGTGTAAGGTCTCGGATGACCTACGTGAAGTCCCTGTCCTGATGGGTACGGGAACTCAACTAATGCATAATATTTTGGTTTGGTAAAGTCATTGGTTGCTGCGAAAGCTTTCTCATCATCCCAGACTTTCTGCCATTTTTTTTCGACTACCTTATGGTTATAAAGTTCTGCCATGGTATTCCTCCTTCTTTTTTATCAAGCATGATTCATGATTTTGTGGATTTTGTGGTAATAGAACAAAGTTTCCTGTTACATAAAAAATCTCCGTCTCCAAAAAGAGACGAAGATATCTGTTCACTCCGTGGTACCACTCTCATTCGCAGGATGAACGGTTCATCCAAATACGCACTCACATTCTTAACGCGAATCACACGTTCTGACCTACTTATTTTTTCATTTCAATCAGAAAACTCAGAGGCGAGTTGGGAACTTCCAAATACTGTCTTGCACCATCCGACAGCTCTCTGACACTTTTTCGTTCTTAATACTCCTCGTCAACGTCATATTTTATGCTTTTAACATGATTTATTTTAACATATGAAATTCATTTGTCAATATTTTCAGAGCATATCCCACTTTGAAAAATCTTCGTGATTGTCTTTTGCAAAAATAGCAATTGCAGTCATCAGTAAAATTTTAAAATCCAGAAACAGGGAATAGTTTTCAATATACATCAGATCCCATTTCAGTTTGTCCAGAAAACTTGTGTTATAATTTCCCATCACCTGTGCATATCCGGTCAGTCCGGCTTTTACCTTCGTACGAAGTACAAACTCTGGAATATCCTCGACTGCTTTTGCAATAAATTCCGGTCGTTCCGGTCTTGGACCTACAAAACTCATATCACCTTTTAAAATATTTACAAGCTGTGGCAGTTCATCTAACTTCGTATTCCGAAGAAAACGCCCTACCCGTGTCAGCCGTTTGTCGTGCTTTGTGGCAAGCTGCGGTCCCCTGTTTTTCTCCGCATCCGTGATCATGCTGCGGAACTTGTAAATTTCAAATTTTTTCATGTCTCTGGTACAACGGACCTGCCGGTAAATCACACTTCCGCCGTCCTCGCACTTAATGCAGATTGCAATAATCAAAAACAATGGAGAAAGAATCACCAGAAACAACACCGAAAAGACGAGGTCAAAGCATCTTTTTACCGCACGCTTGGAAATTTCCATTCCAAAATGGTTACAGAAAAAGACCGGTGAATCGTGATACTGTGTCAATCCTGAACCGCGTATCATAATATCTGATAATTTTGTGTTGCAGTAAACCTGCCTGTCCATATAGTAACAGAACTTGAGCAGTTCATTCCGCTCGTCAGACGGCAGATCTTCCAGAAAAACAGAATCGTGCACCCTTATTTTCTCTTTTGCATCCTCTAAAGTATCGGCTCTGGTGATCACACATGCGGTCGTGATCTGAAAATGCTCCATGATTTTCTTATAAATCTGAAAAATACCTGCAAATGTAATACACTGGATCGTACTGAGCAGGATCAGCTTCCACAGAACCAAAAGAATGCCTGCAAAATGCACTGTTTTTGCTCCCACAAACAGATACCAGACTACATTTACAGCGGTCAACCTTCCCCACAGTTCCATATAAATCTCATAACGCCGGTTATTGTTATTTCCGAGTTTCCGGACCACACACAGATAAAGTAAAAAGAGGTACGCAACAAATACCCAGAGATCAAAGCGCATCTGAAACTGATGTTTCAGGAACCAAATATATTCGCATATCCAGCCGCCCCACAAAACGGTCTGCATCAGGATATAATTAAGCTGTCGTTTCATAATACATTTGCCTCAAATTCAAATTTCTTCTTCAATGTTTTCAAATAAGCTTTCTTGTTTCCGCTGGCTGCCAGAACCGGTGCGTAGGCATCCCTTCCGCTCACACAGAACAGATATGGATACCCGGAAAAATGTTTCTGGTAATCACGCACAAAATCCAGAATGCCGCTCTGAATCTCCTTCATTCCCTCCGGATTTGCATCCACCTTTCCAAATAAATATAAAACCTCCCCGCTCACTTCATCCAGTTCAAATCCAAGGAACTGCGGTGTCGGCGAGGCGAGCAGAAGTTCAAAAAAGATATTGTCATCCGTGTTAGGATCATGTTTTTTCCATAAGTCACGATTGAACGACTGCGCATACAGATATGCTGCGAGTTTTCCATTCTGTAAAAATATTTCGCTCGCATCGACTTCAAAATTATGAACGGAATTGGTGCCTGCGACCGCCCCGGTAATGCTGCACGGCAGCTTCCACACGTTCTGTACCAGATAGTCCAGCGCTATCGCCCCACTCCCTGCCCAGCCGATATCCACCGCCAGAGCATTCCGGCTGTCGCCCAGTACTTTTCTATAGTATAATTCCGCAGCTTTGGATTCCCTGTCATAAACGGCTGTCACATCCTGCCAGTTTGCTTCCAGAAAACGTTTTACCTGTCTGACGTTCCCACTTGTCAGATATGTTTCATTGGGTAATTGCTGTAACAGACGATCCAGCAGAAATTCCAGCCGCATGGATTTTAAAATCTGCTCTAAAGTATAAGTTCCATCCGCTTTATGATACAGATACCGTCTGAAAAAATCATAGCGGTTATAACGCGCCATCAGTTTTGTTGCCGCAGCTCTCGACCAGTAAACATACTCTGTTTTCTCCTCCGGGAACAGCACAGCATATGCCTGTCTTAAAATATCCCCATCTCTGGACAAAAACAGTAATTTATCAATCCCATGCTCTCTGGCATATGTATGAATAAAATTGCAGTACCCAAGCACAAACAATCCGCCATAAATATAGCCGTACTCATACTCCATCGGCAGCTGCTCCGTGCCATTGTATAGCTTATTATTTACAATTCCGCGATACGCACCGCCGACAACTGCCGACATATCATATGACCGGTATAAAAGTGCATTGCGGTTCACATTCAGATAATAAAACACCTCGAATCCGTGTTTCTTTGCATTTTTTACATCGCTCACCGGATTGTCGCCCACATGGATCATAGAATCCGTGTCCGGGTATGCCCTTCTTACAACTTCATATAACGATCCCTCTGCCTTACTCTTTTCATATTCACAGGAAACATAGAGTTCCTCATATCCGCCATAGCCGTTTTTTTGCAGCAGCTCCGATAAAAATGCTTTTGATAAATACATGTCCGAAGTGATCACGATCCGCTTCCCATATTCCCGCAGCTGTATAAACACCTGCTGCATAAATGGATTGGCATAACAGAACTCCATTTCCAATGCCTGCTCCATCTGCATTCCCTGCTCTTTTGTGACACCAATTTCATTCTCTAACCTGCTCCAGATGTCAGAAAGTGTGATTTCATAATGCTTCTCTTCTTTATACTTTTGTGTTCTTGCATCTGCTTCTGCCTGCATGCGGAGTCTCTTAAAATCCAGAATCCCTGTTTTTTCTCCGAGAAAGAAAAATAAATCTGTCGGCTCTGAAAACGGTCTGAAAATGAGCGTATCAAAAATATCAAACGATATGACTTCATACTGCATCAAAAAAGAAACCGTTTCCGACACACTCTTACGGTCACGGTTTGCCAGGACGGACTCACTCTCTGCACACGGCGGTTTCTTTTCCTCGTAAACCGGAATCTCTGTCTGCTCTCCTAGAAACCTACAAAACAGTACATAATAGCAGAAATTCAACCCCAGCAGATAAACCCATGAAACCACCTTCTTTACCCCTGCCGTTCCATCATGAAATCTGTGGTAACGCTGCCTGATCCCCGGTTTTCTGTTCACTAAAAAATGATATATCTTTGCTCTCAATGTCTTCTCCATGGTTCGTTTAAATAGTATTTTTTATATACGTTTTAAACATGACTTTTGAGTAACATTGTAGCGCATAGATGGGGAGATGTCAATTTGTGGGAAACAGCTCTGAAAACCATCCAATCCTTAAAATTCTGTAAACAAACAGCCCCATCTCTTGTTTTTCCTTATCATATATTGTAAATTTAATCCATGCATATCGCTCTCCCGGTATATTACCGGTTTTTCTCACATATAACTAATATTTATTTATTCAATTTCTCCATTACACATAGGTCATCTCACGACTCCAGTATTTGACAAGTTTTTTTATTATTTTTATGTATCCAATTGAAAAAATCGCATATATGTAATATTATAAGGAGTGAACATGAATACAGAAGACATGCTGAAAGAATTAGCTTCTTTATTAAATTCTTTTTTAATCCATCCAAAATTTTTAGAAGAATTAAGAACACTATTAAAAACAGATTTAAAAGGGAAAGAATCTATATTTTTTAAAATTTTAACTACACAATTAAGCAATATAAAAAACTTTGGTTCAAAGATATATACGATAGACAGCAATGAAATACTTCAAGGTGCAGATGGACATTACTATTCCATTCATCTACAGAAATCTCAATTTAATGTTCGTCTGATTGTATATATAAATGATGAGAATATACCTTACTTTTTATGTGCTTTCAATGAACGTTCTGGAAAAAATCGTACTAATTACTCAACCTATACTACGGTTATGAAAGAACGTATTAACTACTTTTTAGGAGATGATAATTATGAATAAAAAAAAGACACCCAATAATATTGAAGATTTACTCTCTCTGTTTTCAGAAACATTAACACCCGCAGATGTCCTCTCTGCAAAGTTAATGGCTCAATTTTCTAATGCCATTACTTCCGAAAGACTAAATCTTAATATGTCTCAAAAAGATTTTGCAAAACATATAAATGCAACCCAATCATTGATTTCCCGTTGGGAATGTGGAGACTACAATTTTTCAATTAATAAAATTGCTGAAATTGCAGCCAAACTAGATTTGAATGTAGATTTTAAAATAAATAAATGCCATTCATCTACAGATACTTCTAGAAATGACAATATGGTTACTACCGAAGTTCCATGTAAGATTATTCAATTTCCAAATCCATATGTGAAAGTTGACGAAGAATTGGAGGAAATGTAATGTTAAATATGGTTAGTATAAATTTGGACTCGATTACAACTCAGGAAGCATTTATTATTAATAAAGCTCCGATAGATGGAAAAGAAATGAAACTTACACTTTCGCGAAAGTGTACTCCAACAAATGACTCTCCAAATAAATATATCGGCTACTGCGCTGCTGAAATGAGATTCGCAGATGAACTCGATGTTGATATGCCAAATACCTCTTTCCTTGTAAAAGTAGTATTGTCTGCCGAGTTTAGTTCACCGGATTGCTCTGTAAAGTTTTCAACGGATGAATTAACCGAATATGCTCTATTACAAATGTTTCCGCATGTTCGTGCCACTCTTGCTTCTATCATGGCGTCCGCCGGACTTACGCCCTATTTGATTCCTACAAATGGCATAATTCAATGATAAAATATTACAACACATAAACAAGCCCTGCTTGAAACATCCAGCAGGGCTGATAGAAGTCATTTATGTTTTATAAGACATTGTAAGAACTTTTTTCTTTTCTTACCAAGTACAAGTTTCTAAATGAGCATCACCTTTCTTTTTGACAAGGATTTCTGTAATATCTTTATATACATCATCTGATTTAATGAATACCCAATCATCAAAATATGCAAAAATTTTATGATATTTGCTAAATAATTCGTACATAGACAGCTTGCCATCACATTGAATTTCTTTAAAAACTTTTTCTAAATCATACCCTTCTTTTTTTATAAACTCATTAAAATCAGAATAAGTACATCTATATTCATCAAGTATATATTTAAGTAATTCGTCTTCCAATTTTCTTCGATATTCAAATTCGTATCCCGCCTTATCCAGATTATTTTTCACCAATTCCAGAGGCAGCTTAATACGAAACGGTCCCGGAATAATATAATACCATTTATGATCCAAATCATAAAAATACCCATAATCAATCCAATTAATTTTACTGAAAATTTCACGTTCCGTGTCACCTAACCAAAACGGTCTTCCTGTTGGTGCATTCGTTTCCATAATGGAACATCCACCATTTTCACTCCCAACTCTTCCGACACATGCAGTCTGCCCTAATCCAAAAAGGTATTCTACTGCATCACTATTTTGATACCATTCGAGTAAATGTGCTCCTGTAAAACTAAAATATCCACCATTGCCACTCCATCCATATTGCACGTGTCCATCTGAAAATCTTCTTGCCATAATACTTATGTTCCCCATTGCTTTGTTTCCTTTCACATTGATATTGTTTTACGTTACGTATATACGAATATTAATATAAAATAACATAATTGTCAATCTCTTTACCTAAAGTATTTCATTAGTCTTCTGATTGCAGAGCAGCTAAATAACCAAGGAATCTTTCTTTTTTTCTTTTTTCAAGATTTCTAAAGCCTTCCAATACTACCGCTTCTTCATCATTCAATGCCACAAGATGATCTATATTATTTATAATTGCCTCATCTCTTTCGGAAAGCAACTCATACGGTGTCACATGCAATATCTCACATATCTTTAGAATTTTATCCGCCGATGGGTTTGTTTTCTTTCTCTTCCAATCGCTAATTGTGCTTTGAGAAATTCCTGTCTGTACTGCAAAATCTTTTTGTGTAATTCCCTTCTGATCCAGCAAATAAAAAATTTTTTCACTAATTATCAATATATTCTCTCCACTATTACTTTTTATATTTCTTTCTTACCTTTGTAATTTATATCATACACTATAAATGTTATTTTAAACAAGCTTGTTCCTTCAAACTTTTAAATTTCCATAAACAAACTCCCCTGCCTCTTGTTTTTCCTTATCATATATTGTAAATTTAATCCATGCATATCGCTCTCCCGGTATATTACCAGTTTTCCTCCGAATAATACGAACTCTGTGTAACTTTCCCATTACACAAGAATGGGAAGATTTATCGGAAGCAGATACCGATGTTTCTTCTTTGTTAAAGTTTAACAATCATGTTGAAACCATCCAGCGGATATTAACCATGCGTTACAATCCGATTCGGAAGGAGGTTCGATCAATATGTGCAGAGCATTTGAATAATGGCAGGAAGAATGCATTCAGAAAGGCATAGCAACTGGAATTCAGCAGGGCATTCAAACTGGAATTACACAGGGTGAAATTATGGGTACCCTTAAAACCTATAAAAAATTCTCTGTTTCAAAAGAGGAAACTTTCAAAAATATCATAACCGATTTTTCTTTATCCGAGGAATATGCACGGAATTATATGGAAAAATATTGGCAAGATTCTGCAACTGATGAAGACCGTGCCAACCGGATTGATTACTGGGCACGCCTCTTTACCGCAACTACATGGGAAGAAATTAAAATGCTTGCTCAAAATAATGATTTTATTGCTTCCGCTTCTCAATCTCTCTATGAATCGAATGCGGATGAGATTACAAGAGAAAAATGCCGCGCCCGTGAGAATTATATGTGCCTGGAGCGAAAACTTGCTGAACAGGAAGCTGCACTTTCTGAAAAAGATAATACCCTTGCAGAGAAAGACAATGTCATTGCAGAAAGGGACAATGCTCTCGCTGAAAAAGACAAACTCATTAGACAGCTCCAAAAACAGCTTGCCGAAACTCGCACTACAGATTAATACGGAAAAATACAAATCAGCCGCAAAATACAACTAAAAAAAGAATCCGCACTCTCTCATCTATAAAGGCAGTACGGATTCTTCTCTTATTTCATGTCATTAAATTTTATATCCCGCGGCATTCATTCTCTTCATAAATTCTTTTTCTGTAATCCCAAGTTTTTCTGCACCACGTTTTGGCTTATAGTCACCTTCCTGTACGCTTAAAAATATTTCATTCTCGCGTCCTTCTTCACGTCCTTCCTCACGCATTTTGTTATCTCTCATAAGTAATGTCATATATTCCAGCCTCCATTCCTCATGATTTCTAGCCTTCTGAACTGCATCATCCAGTTTTCTGACCAGCTCGGTTTTGCCCTGACGTCCGCTGACCATCCATTCTAAAAATTCCTTCATCTCTGGTGACACATCATCAGCATCTCCTCCTGCACACAAAAAAATCTTTGTTACTTCATCCTCCAGCGTTATCTCTGGCAATTCTTTGCAACAAGTCTTAAACGTATACTTGTGCAGACCTGCCTTAAATTCATCAAACGGACAGATGAAAATGATGTAGCTTTTCTTCAGTTCACTGTAATCTGCACCTCTCTCAATGAGGTTCAAATCTATCATTCCCTGATAATATCTGGCTCGTTTGGGGAGATTGCTGTTATCCTTTGTCTGCATCTCGCAGTCATAGACAACATTTTGGTCGTCCTCGCTGTACACGTCAAACCGGACTCCTTTTCCATCCGCCGTAATCTCAATCGGTTTCTGCTGATCGAGCCTCGCAAATGCTCCAACCTTTTTTCCGATAATAAGCTCCAACAGTTCGTGACAAAGCTCCGGGTTTGTTGTCAGCACCTTACAGAACATAAAATCATCTGTAAAGCTCAGTTCTTCATATTTGTTCATTGATTCCTTTCTTCTCTCCCTAACCCATCTGCATTATAACATTGAAACAGAAAATGGGCAATAAAAATTCAAACATGCATTTCTCAATTTCACTTGACCCTTTCCGCTCAGTAGTTCAAAATATAGATACGGAACAGAAAGCATGGCTGAGTTTCCTTACCGCAGATGATCCGGATGAAATTGTCCAGCTCGTCAATGCCTATCCAGAATTTCTTCCATGCTATCAGGATATTATTTCATTTCGAAGGAGGCTGAAAGAATTGATTACTACATTTTCAGATGCACTTCGTGAGATGGATCGCAATACGAAAGTCTATATGGTTGAGCAATTAGCTAAGGAAGTTCAGGAGAAAGATCATGCTCTTGCCGAAAAAGACAATGTTATTGCTGAAAAAGACAATGCTCTTGCCGAAAAAGATAACACCCTTGCTGAGCAAGCAAAACTTATCGAGCAGCTCAAAAAGCAGCTTGCCGACACTCGTTCTACAAATTAATATAGCAAAATACAACTAAAAGAAGAATCCGCACTGCCTCATCTATAAATGCAGTACGGATTCTTCTCTTAGTTTATACTATTAAATTTTATATCCCGCAGCATTCATTCTCTTCATAAATTCTTTTTCTGTAATCCCGAGTGTTTCTGCTCTGCGTATTGGCTTATAGTCACCTTCCTGTACACTTAAAAAATTGATTATACATTGTACAAAATTGTTTTTAATCCAAATTCAATAAATTTGATAAATCCATTTCATTTTTCTCTATTTTCTGATTTAATTTTTCGTATAATTCAGACATTATCATTATACGTTGACCTAACCATGTTGCTTTTAATAACTCATATACCTCAGATTCTTTGTCAATATTTTTTCCAACAATTTTTGTTCCGCATTTATATTCTTGATTTTTTATCAAATATTTCAACATCTTATCTGAAGCACTTTGCACTTCTTTATTCATAGTTCGGTCAACATAGTAATATGATATCTTATAGACAAATTCAATTATATCATTGTCAATATCCCTTGAAAGCCACAGTACAATTTCTTTTTTATCGTCTTTTGTTTTCCTCTCCATTCGTTTATCAAATTTAATCGAGTCAACAAACCTATCAAAATAGAAATCATACTTATTTCCTTTAACATCCATTTCAATTTCTTCTAAAACAGGCAACAAAATATTTTTTTCAAATCTATCTTCTGCCATATCATAAAGCATATCAAAAACACTATCATTAGAAATTCTAAAAACATCTGTATGAATTATCTAAATTGCCATTTTTTTCATTAATTTATCCGGTAATTCCTTCAAAAAAAGAGCTGTAAAATATTCCTGAAATGATCTATGGGCAAACTTATAATGTAATCCTTCTTTATATAATACACAAAGAGAATTTACTAAGTCAAAGATATAGCATTCTATATTGAATGTTAATTTATTTATCGAAACTTTTTTTAAAAAGGCCACCAATTCATCATAAGAAAACTCTGTTTTAGCTTGTGCGTAGGTAATAAAACAAAAATATGAAAATATTTTTTTAAATGAATCATATGATAATTCACTTTTTAATTCTCGACGGTATCCAGCTTTAGTTGCATCATGTTTCGAATACAGAGTTTCAAATGCGTTTGCATAAAATAGATGTAGTTTTTCAGGTATTTCTGCATAATTATCATAAGTTAACAACATAATATTTAACAACAATGGATTTGAAGCAAATGATTTATGTCGTTCATATAAATTTTCATCCAATGCATTAATAAATCGTTCCTTGATATCTTTGTCAAACTCCAGTTTTCCAATCAAATCCATTGCTTGTATCTTACTTAAAGGGTTAGTTGACAAAACAGTAAATCTTTGAAATTCAATAAATTCGCTGTATGGTCTTGAAGATATTATATAATAATTTTGAGGATATTTATCACAAAAGACATCAAGTTGTTTAAAAAAATAGTCTTTTTGTGCTGTTAATATTTCATCGTATCCATCTAGCAAGAATAGAAAACAACCTGATTTTAATGCATATTCTAAATATTTTTTCCCAACGTTTCCTCCAAGACTATCTAATTTATTAAAAACTATATCATATATGTCATAACCTTTTTCTAAGTCATTTATATCTTTCAACTCAATAAAAATTGGGATCAAATCCTTTTTTTCTAATTCATTAATAAACAGATGTTTCATTAATGTGGATTTTCCAATTTCTCCTGTTCCTTGTATAATTACAAAATTTGATATATCTAAAATATTATCTACAGAATCTACTGCAAATTCCTCTGAATGAGATTTTTGTAAAAAAGGTATTTCAAAAAAATCATAAATATATTTTGGTTCTGTTCTGTATAAAATAGTCTTTATTTTGCTATATTTTTCGTAAGCATTATTTATATATTCTATAAAAGCCAGATCAAAATCCACTTTAAATTTTTCCCACTCTCCTTTTGATATTTCTGCAATCTTATTAATTATTGGATCTGCATATTTCCCCAATATCTTTTTTACTCCCCCTAATGCTAATATATCCATAATGTGCTCTCCTTATCACTTGTTTTCTATATTGACAACATAATTCACAAGAAGTTTTCTTTTTCTTATGCTAATTCAAAAAATCTATCAAACATGCCATCAGAATTGGCACTCACTTCTATTGATATTAATTTTTTCTTCCATCTAGCATTTAATCTCCACTTTAACAGACGGTTTCCCTTCCTTTATGTAAGGCTTATAAATTGTCCAATTACCTAAACTTTTTATGTTATTCTCAAAATAATCTTTATATGTATCAAGTAATATTTCCTTCTTCAGCATCTTCCTTTCATTAATCCGCTCTAATAAACTAGAAAAATCTAATTCAATCTTTTCCTTTGTTATTTCAGCTTGCACATTTGAAAGAACCGTTTCCGTTTGTAAAAAACTTGCACTATTACAACTTTTACTAAATTTTTTTACACATTCAATCGTATCAACCAATGACAGAAAAAGTAAAAGTGGATACTCCTCATTTATTTTAAAATCACTGTTATGTTTTAATTTTTCAAGAGACAAATATTCATCTAGCTTCTGATCTATTTCGTCCGAAGTTGATTTAAAAATATTATGCTGTGCAATACACATACAAACCGCCTTTATATACAGTTGTTCTTTTCTCATATGTAATGGTTTTTTCATAAGCCTATTAAAAAGATATGCACCACCATAAATTCCATGATTTAAACGCTCAGCATTTCTTCTCATACATTTTTCTTTTTCTTCTTTTGTATAAACAACCGACAACTCTTTTTCCTCTGTCTCTTTTCTTCTGTTCCTATCGTATGTATCATATTCCAATATCTGTTCATAAGAATATGCCATGTTATGTGGATATATAGTAGAAAAGTTATTCATTATATTCATATCAGTATTATCACTATACAAATAAAAAGAAAACTTCTTTTGATAATCCAAATTTCTATTAGCTATATCTTTCTGCAAATATCCTATATCATGATATAAAGCAGTCAATAGCCATAATTTTTCAATTTCTTTTTCTGAAATGTCATTCTCCGAGAAAATAAATTTTATTTTATTATAAATCCCCCCAAAAGGTATCAAACATCTACCTAATAAATAATTAATAATACTGTGACTAGCTCTACCTTTCGAAATAAAATATATTTTACTCCCTTCATCTGGTATATCAATATCATCCTTCAGTAATATTTTCATAAACTCTTTACATTTTGAGTCACTAGTAATAAATTCCTTCACAGACGAAAAACCTTTTATTTCAGATATTTCCATTTTTTTCAACTCATCATCCATCAATTCCAATAATGTTTTCATCATATATACTGTACCTCTAATATTTTTATTTTTGCAAATACCATATTTTTCTCTAAATATAAAATTAATATCTCTTAACTCATAAGAAAATGTTATTATCGAGTAATAAATATAACTTTAAAATCGTAAATCATTTTTTATATTCACCTTTTACAGTATATTGTACCTCGTAAGATGGATAGTTACCATTCGATCTTATGTAAAAATAATTTACTAACCATGCGTTACAATCCGATTCGGAAGGAGGTTCGATTGACATGTGCAGAGCATTTGAAGAATGACAGGAAGAATGCATTCAGAAAGGCGTAGCAACTGGAATTATATTGGTAAAATGGCATATCAGCCTTGCTAAGCTAATGCTTGCAGGGCTGATTTGTCATCTTTTGATATATCAATTCTATTGAATTACATATGTCATTTTTCCAAAAATGCACATCGTACAACATTCCTTTTCCCGTCATAAAGAACTTCTCAATCTTATTAATAATCTCATCACTTGTTTTAGCAATCTCTTCTTCATCTATTTTAGTCATGAAATCCACATTCCTATTTTTCCAGCATTTTGTATAACACATCACTTTCCAGAAAAGCTTTGGTTTCCATATAATATCTTGAAGAAAGGAATTTCTTATCTAATGCTTTCCAGTCACCGTTTACATTTTCACCGACCAGATAGCTTCGCCATGATGGTGCATATAGAATTCTTTGCTTATCAGATTTATTTGCTTTATGCAATTCATCAAATCTTGGCAGTCCAACTTTCCATAAATCAGTTTTTGCAAAGCTATTCTTACGAAAAATCCGATAATCTACATCACATGCAACAACTATCTTATCCGCAATTATTTTTTCTGGAGAATACTTCCACGGCATATCAATATGTAAAACCCCATGCTGCAAATATATCGTCTCAAACTGCATTTGATTCGCATATCGGCTATATTCTTTTTCGGGAAACGGAAACACATTGTTATTTTCAATAAAAGCTGTAATAATCTTTGAAGCTTGCAATAAAAGTTCCACATGCTTTTTAGAGCCAAATATTACGGTGTTTGCTTTTGGTGGAATATACTTATTTTGTTTTTTATCCGTAAGCACGTAATATCGATCAATGCCATCTCTCATTGCTATATCATGACAAAATTGTTTCAATCCATTATCTATCGTAACTCCAGAACAATCGTAATACAGCCAGATTTCTTTCTCTGGCTTTTTCTCTTCAACTTCTGAAAAATACCATTGATTTTCATTATATATGATTTTCACTCGATCTTTGATATATTCCGTCAACTCCGCATGAATTGGAATAAGCGGCATAAAATAATAGCTTGTCTTAAGCTCCGCTGTATCAAATTTAACTTTGAACCATAAATTCTGAACCTCTCTCGCATCACACTCATATTCAAATTTCCAAAATCTTTGTGTCGGCCCGTGCGACAAATAATAATTGTGTGTACTAGGGGAAACATGAATTGGACTGCCCTGTATTCCATTTTCTACAGCATAAAGCTCAAATGAACCTTTATAAAACTGAAAAAATACACTTTTTAAGAAACCTAGCAATCTCACTTTTGTTCCATGTACAGTAAGTTTTTTAACCACAATCTCAATATTATCAGAATTAAGCACTACATTACCTTTGCTGAATAAACTGACACTATCTGCTATTTTTTATGATGTTTTAATATTTTTTCTCTTTCATTATGACGCAAATATAATAATCCAAGCTCTGTTTCTATCAATTTTCGAAATGATGGAATAATCTGTTCAAATAATATTTCTTCGAATTCTGCCTCTGATCTAAATTCATTTTCATCATAATAATCATAAAACTTCTTTCCATATGTGGATATAATTAAATAACCTGTACAAAACGTATAATTATTATGTTTAAATGACATTTTATGTGCTGAAATCGAACCATATTTTTTATGTCTTCCATCTTTTTCACTAACATAATAACGTTGCTGATTAATCAACTTAACTTTATCATTTTCAAATGATGCCGTCTTATCATTTGCTACCAAATAATGATAATATGAATCTTTTCTATTAACAAGTTCTTTCAAATCAAAACTCGCTGTCGAATCCTTTCCTGTAATCCATTTCCATCCATTCCATTTTTCAGATTCGCTTTCGGTCACATTTTTTTTAGAATGCTTAGGATACTTGTATATAAAAGATACGGATACATACTCTAAATCAATATGTGTAATATCAGAAACCAATGTTTTTAGTTCATCACATACTCTTTCTAAATATCTATGTGGATTATATAGTAATATATTTTCCTTATAATTATAATGCAGCTTATTGGTTTCATCTTTTATAAACTCGCCCTTTATTTTTTCGCAATTGGCTATTCTATCCAATACTTTTCTTGAAATATAAAACCTTTTATTCGTATCAATTATATTTTTTGCATCATTCAATTCTTTACAGTCACGCACTGTGATCTTGAACACAAAATATGTATCAATTGCAAATAATAGCAATACAATTATTATCTTGCCTGCGTTATTAATAAAAGTATTCGGTATTATTTCAAAAATTAGTGGAATTGCAAAAGGTAAAACAGTAAATATTAATGCCTTACATATACTCTTAGAAATATCGTTCTTCATATACTTTTCTCCCTTGCATTCATTTGCTCATCCTAAGAATTAACATCATTTTCTCTTAACTATAACTTCATCATCTCACAGATTTTTTCATAAACTCTTTCACAATTTCTTTTATCGCTATACACAAAAAATTGATCCATTCTTTGACGATATATGCCTTTCAATTCATACTGATTTTCCTTATATCCACTTCGATATTTTTCATTGCAATATGGTGTTATGGTCAAAAGAGTTTTTAAAACTCGCTGACTTCCAACATATAGTACCTTGAAAATTTTACACAATCGTTTTGGAATAGATATTAGGTATTTTTCCCTTGTATTTCAGTCAGTCCCGTACCGGCATCCTGTCAGCATGATATTTTCTTTACAATAAGGATGGAACTGTTTCTACACCATTGCGGATCCGAAAGAGATTTTTAAATTCTTCTGTTCACATCATCTGTTTTTATTGTAAATGAAGCTGTGAGGGAATCTCTACAACCTTCTCGTATAACCGCTGATATTTTAAGTTTGTTATATTTTCCATCCAAAACAAACGTGATATCGCTATTATGCCCATTATTAATAAAAGCATTAGCATGAGAATTATTAAACGATTCCTTTACTACTCCGTTATCTAACACTCCACTATTTTTACTGTTTACATATAATCCAAACAAGTCTGTCTTATCTGCCAATACCCTTCCAACATTGATGTTCCCGTCCTCTTTAGAATAGGACTCCGTCTCTGGCAAAAGCTTTATTGCAATCTCACGGCTCCAGTACTCTCTGCTATTGATGTTTACTATAGAGTTATTAGTATCAACTGGAATTTTCTTACCATCTATAGACAATCCCAACGATTCAAACAATAAATCAGGACTTCCGCTTACCTGTGATTTAAGAAATTCATTTAATTCCTTTTTCTCTGTATAATCACTGAAGTATTGCTTATTTTGCTGTTTTAATGTAGAGTTATCCTGTTTTAATGTGGCATTTTCCTCCTGTAAATCGCTATACGCATCCGCCAAGTCTTTCCAGTCATTATTTGTTCCGTTTAGCCTTATCTTTCAAATCAACTTCTAATTTATATCTTATTTTATGTCACTAAATTTTAGCTTCTGTGGCTTTTGGTTCCTACCTTCCTACACTTCACTTTAAACCATTTTTCCGCAACTCTCCATGAAATGGCATTTTTCCACTTATTACCTTTCATATTAAGTAATCTTCTGTGATACCTTTCAGAATCAACATGCTTCAACCATTTCAATCCTTTTAAAAAGTCAAGCATACCACGAATTACATAATATTCTGAAACAAAATCACCTGCTACATGATAAGAAGTGATCGTCTCATGCCACTTATTCAGGACAGCCTGTGAATCCAGCCACGGAAAATGAATGGCATTCACAAACAACGGATTTCTCGTATCATAATAAAGCATAATCGGTGTCTGCCGTTTATCAAATGTCTCATGCCACACGTGCACACCCTCAATGATAATTGGAGCTCTGCCACACCGAAGTCCATACTCTACATCATCACAATGTATGAAAAAAGGTAAAACATCATTTGTCCTCACAAAGCTCATCGGAAAACAGCAAAACCACCATCCTCCATAATCAGCCCCAGAATCATAGACCACATTTCCATAACAATAATCATCTGGTGTAATCTTCCTCATATATTCAACATGTTTTAAGTCACCATAATTCCATATTTCCGCAGCAGTATACTGAATATCTGGCTTATCCAGACAGAACATCCGACCAGCCACTGGATTAAGTTCATACTGTTCAGGCACGTTTACCAGAAAATCGTACAGAATATAAAAAGCATCCAACTCAAACTTCACATCATCATCCATGAAAATAACATATGAAAAATCAATATTACTGTTGCGTATTTCCTCTATTCCTCTCTGAAATCCACCTGAACCGCCTGTATTTTTGTTGTGAAACACATGCAAAAAATCCCCATCATGGCATTCCAATTCACAGCCATTATCTATCACGAAAATATGCAATTTGCCATAATAATCTCTGTCAGTCAAATCAAAAAATTTAGACTGTAACAATTTAGAAATGTTATGCTCCACAAAATCATTTCTGTGATATGTACAAATGTTTACAGCAATATTTATATTTTTCACATTTTCTCCTCTAAAACACATATGCTATTCAATCTTATATCAGCTCACGCTCACACATATCCAGCGCAGAGGCAATAACAGCATCCATATCATAGTATTTGTATTCACCAAGTCGACCACCAAAAATAACCTTCGTTTCCTGATCTGCAAGCTTCCTATAATCTTCATATAGCATTCCATTTTTCTCATCATTTACCGGATAATATGGTTCATCTCCCGGTTTCCATTCTGAAGAAAATTCTTTGGAAATTACTGTCTTTGGCAAATCCTGGTCATCTGCATCCCTACCAAACTCAAACCATTTATGTTCAATAATTCTTGTCCACGGTGTTTTTTCATCAGTATAATTTACCGCAGCGTTACCCTGAAAATTTGGAATATCAAGTAATTCTGTCTCAAATCGAACTGAGCGATACTCCAACGTTCCAAGTTTATAGCCAAAGTAGGAATCTATTGCACCAGTATATACAATCTTATCTGCCATGGCATCCCACTTATCCTTTGATACAAGATAGTCCTCATTCAATTTTACCTCTATGCCTTCAAGCATATTCGCAACCATCTTTGTATATCCGCCAATTGGGATTCCCTGAAATAGTGCATTAAAATAATTATTATCAAATGTCAAACGTACCGGGAGTCGCTTAATAATAAATGCCGGAAGTTCCTTACATGGACGTCCCCACTGTTTTTCTGTGTAACCCTTGATCAGTTTTTCATAAATATCACGACCAACAAGTGATATTGCCTGTTCCTCCAGATTTTTTGGCTCTAAAATCCCCGCTTCTTTTCTCTGTTCTTCGATCTTTGCTGCTGCCTCTTCCGGAGTTACAACACCCCACATTTTATTAAAAGTATACATATTAAAAGGAAGTGAATATAATTCACCGTTATAATTTGCAACCGGAGAATTTGTAAAACGATTAAATTCTGCAAACTGATTTACATACTCCCATACCTTTCTATTATTTGTATGAAAAATATGAGCTCCATACTTATGTACCTGAATACCTTCCACTGCCTCCGTATAAACATTTCCTGCAATATTCGTTCTCTTATCAATTACCAGAACTGACTTTCCTGCCTTCTTTGCTTCATGTGCAAAAACTGCTCCATAAAGTCCAGCGCCTACTACTAAATAATCGTATTTCATATGTACCTTGTCTCCTTCTTACAAAATACAAAAAGCATCTTGCGTATTTTTTCTCGTTACATTATAATGGTTGCGTGATATATTATTATTTTTCTATATGAATGCCTTGATCATCAATATTGTAACTAATCTCATTTTCGTGTATTTCCCCTCTGCACACCCTATTATTATCATGAGGTATTAAATGAATCCAACAAAAGAAACTTCATCTTTATCTTATTTAAATGCAACCGGACACATTCCTTATGGCATGACAAATGACTACATGTTCCGACTTATCCTTGAGAAAAACAATTATGTTTTAAAGGGACTTATCTGTTCGCTCTTGTCTCTTACACCAGAGAAAATCACTTCGGTTGAAATCCAAAATCCCATTTTACTTAATGAAACGGTTAAGGACAAAGAATTTATTCTGGACATTAAAGTCCTTATGAATGATTCTGCCATCATAAACCTTGAAATGCAGATGGCATACATGCTCAACTGGCGGGAACGCTCTTTGAGTTATCTCTGCCGTGCATTCGACCAGCTATCACACGGTCAGCTCTATGATAACGTCAAGCCTGCAATCCATATCGGCTTTTTGAATTTCAATCCAACTCCAGATGATAAACCGGAGTTTTATGCGAGTTATAAATTATTAAATGAAAAAACTCACGCAGCATATAGTGACAAATTTATTCTTCGTGTGGTAAACTTAAAGCAGATAGATTCTGCAACTGATGAAGACCGTGCCAACCGGATCGATTACTGGGCACGCCTCTTTACCGCAACTACATGGGAGGAAACTAAAATGCTTGCTCAAAATAATGATTTTATTGCTTCCGCTTCTCAATCTCTCTATGAATCGAATGCGGATGAGATTACAAGAGAAAAATGCCGTGCCCGTGAGAATTATATGTGTCTCGAGCGAAAACTTGCTGAACAGGAAGCTGCACTTTCTGAAAAAGATAATGCCCTTGCCGAAAAAGACAAACTCATTAGGCAACTCCAAAAACAGCTTGCTGAAATTCAGTCTGCTAATTAATATTGCGGGTTAGAATCCCACCACCTTGAAAGTGGTGGGATTTTCTTACATTCTGCCATATATTTTATTAACAAAATAATCTAATCAATAATATTCTTTATAAACTGCAACTGGCGAATTCGTGAACCGTTTAAACTCTGCAAACTGAACATTCCGTTCTCGGTGTCCATGCAGACCGGTGATAAGGAAACTGATTGGCAATTATGCAGAATACAAGAAATCTCACAAATGTAAAGCCTGCTTATGCCCCACAAAGCGGCTATTGGCTTGACATTCGTTCGATTCCTTATAGGTTTTAATCAAGCCAATCAAAGGTGGTTTCCGCTCCGGAATACTAGTTTCCATGTTACCGGAATCTGGGTTTCTTGAGACAAGAATATCCACAAACTGATTCACATAATCCCAGATCTTTTTGTTATTGGTACGGAAAATATGTGCTCCATACTTATGTACCTGTCCACCCTTTTCGCCTCGTGAGCAAAAATTGTTCCGTAGAGACCTGAACCTACTATTAAATAATCGTATTTCATATTTCTAACCGCCTCACATAGCATTACTTACTTTTTTTTACTGAACTTATTATAAATACTTACAGTTCACTAAAACTATCTATAGTATAATTAATAAAATTTTTTCCACATTCTTCAATATTCGATGTGTACAAAGATGGACATTGCTACTGAATAACTAACACATATTGAATTATCAAGATATCCTAACTAGATTTCATATTAAATGCTTGCATGAGTTATTCAAATACTGCTCTCATTAAAAATCTACCTTGACATGGTGTAAAATATATGTTTCCATCACTCATAACCACGCCTCCAGCATTATATATCGGACCATTTTTTTCATCATATATAGTTGCCAAGATTTTACACTCATCTTTTTCGATATTGTATTCAACCAACTGATTGTGTTGATTCCATGAATAGATATTTCCATTAGGATGCAGGATAGTTCCATAATATGTCTGTTTTGTTTCAAATTTATGTATCAATGATATTGAATCATTTATAGTATCAATTACAACTACTCCAACTGAGGAAAAACAATATATTTCATCTCCTATCTCAACACCACCGAAAACTGTTCCCAGGAACTTATCTCCTATAATATAAATTTCTTCATATACGGGATCAAACTTAACAAAATAATTTCCTGTACTTGGAGTAAAATATATATATCCGTTTGAATGCATCACTGTTCCACTATAATGAGAATTTTGATTCACAATGGTATCTAATGAGATAATCTCTGTTTTAAAAGTATCCAATTCAATTTTTAAGATTCCATTAGATGTATGCCTTGGAGGACAATATAAAGTATTATTACTTAATCCTCCAGTATAATGATGTCCACCATGTATTCCATTTGCTTTAAAATCCATTTTCAATGGAATTTGTGTAATTTTATCATTAAGCAAATCAATCTTTAACAGATTATTAGCATTTCTAGGTATCCCCCAAACACAATTATTTTTTTTATCATAGCAACCACCTGTATAAGCAAAATCTTTCTCCTCATGTATATCAATAAATGAGGCTTGATTTTTTATGATGTCATATTTCATCACATTTTTCTCGCACATTGGAATTCCATACAATATATCATTTACGTTTTCTCCAAATGCATACCTATAATTATATGTTTGGAAGTTATGTAAAAACTCTATTCTACAGAATTTCTTACTTGTATCTACCATGCTCCCCAAAATCCTCCATCTGCAATAATTGTTTCTCCTATACAAATTTCTGCCTGTCTGCTTAGCATAAAAAGAGCAATGTTAGCTATTTCTTCTGGTTGTATAGGTCTTCCGATTGCCTGAACCTCTTCCCTGACCTTATTCCCCGGGCTCATTGGAGTCTGTGTAACCCCTGGAGCAATTCCATTAATTACAATCCCTTTACCGGCAACCTCTTTCGCCATATATCTTGTTGCATTTATCAAAGAATTTTTTGCCATATAATATGGTGAATTATTTATGGTTCCCTTATTTCCTGCCACTGATGCAATTTGCAAAATATTCCCTTTAATATTATTATTTAGCATTAACACAGTTGCCTTTCGCATCAAAAAAATTGCACCTTTTAAATCCGTGTCCATGACCTCATCATACAATTCTTCTGATATACACCAATTATTTTTTCCCGAATGAACTCCTGCCGCATTAACTACAGCATCATAATATCCTCCTAGCAAACAAGCAGCATCATTTAATTTGCGAACAAAACAACTTATATCGCTAATATCAAATTGTAAATAACACGTTCTTTCATCTCCAATTTCCTTTACTGCTTGTTTTAATTTTTCTATATTTCTTCCAGCAATACAAACTTTTACTCCATCATCAGCCAGCTTTTTTGCTATTGCATAACCAATCCCAGATGCTCCACCTAAGACAATTGCCCTCGTACATCTTAGTTTTATCTCCATTTGCGTTTCCTCAATATAATCTATTATTTCACATTCTTTTAAGTATTTTATTTATTGTAAGATCCATTTTTATCTTTTCTGACTTGTCAATTATTCTGTCATCTGTATATTTTCTTCTCCACAAGCCTTATACATATCGGATGCTACTTGCTCTCGTGCCCATGCAATATCTCGCCGTACAACTTTAGCAGGATTGCCAGCAATTGAACAATTATTAGGAAATTGTTTTTTTACAACACTTCTTGCACCAATAACACTTCCTGTACCAATATTCGTTCCATGCATAATAAATGAACCCTTTGCAATCCACACATGATTTCCAATAACTATTTTATCATTATTATTGTTTCCATCTCTTGCAGCGTTTATATTTTCTCCAGTAACTACATCAAATATCGAATGTCCATCTCCTGCCCAAAATTCCACATCATGAGAAATCATACAGTCATCCCCTATTATTATTTTTTTTCCAGAATTAGCATGTATTTCAAGATTTCTTTCAAATGTACATTCCTTACCTATCTCTACATATGACCCTAATCTATTATTATAAATTCTGAAAAATCCATTTGACAGTCTACAAGCATTACCTACTATCAATTTTGAGTGTCCTAGTATACCTTTGACCTCAACTAATACCTTATCATTAAACACACATTCATCTTCAATCTTTATGTAACTATTCGCAACTAAATCCAATGTTAGATTTTCACACCTTCTTACATTTTCCCCTATGTAAATATGATTATTACACCCTCTAAAAATCACCTTCCCAATGATGCTACCAAATCCCTCAATTGTATTTCCGTATTCATCCTCATAGTGCACTCTGGTATCATAGTTTTCAATCACAATAGGTCTAGGCGATCTGCATATAAAATCTTCAATCGGTAAATATCCCATTTCTTCAAGCATCTGATATCTATTTGCCGCATAAACAGGGTGAATTAAAACAATATAATACTCTTGTTTACAACCATTAAGTGATTTTATATCTTTAATACTTGTTCCATTAATGATATTCGGATTTTCTGCCACAGAAAATGCAACATCTAGATTAAAACTCTCTCTTAAAATTTTGTCAAATATAGGTATACTTGTCCATGTTACAATTTTTCTTCCGTTTGCATTTTCTGCTGTAGTCTTTGCTAAATAATATAAATAAAATTCATTTTCTGACAATACTTGCCTTAACTGTTCCATCTGCTTTTCAGCAAGAGTATTATTCTTACATCCATCCGTTAATCGTTCAAACGAAATCTCATTCATATGTTTAAAAAATGCATCTCTATACTTATGCATTTTAAATGGTCTCTTTATTGGTTGATTTCCTTTTATAGCATCTGATAATTTTTCTTCTTTTACCTTAACAGTATTCTTATGTGCCAGTTCAAACAGTTGTTGCCCTTTCTCATTATTTACTAAAACTACCGATGTTCCTTTATTATCGAACATTTCAGGGTCACATTTATGTATTCCCCAAAAATCTCCTATTGTGATATCTCCCTGCCTAGGCAGTGAACTACTTGGACACTCTCCACAAGCAGTATTTTTTGATATCGACCTCAAATATGCAATAAAGAATGGATCTTTCTCAAGTGGTTGTGAATACTTTGAACCATCTTTAAAATACGCATTTACACCAGCATGCCATCCCCAAGGTTCTTTAGCTTTAAATTCTAATCGTTCAATTTCTTTATTTGCTAATACATCTTTTCTGTATTTTTCAAACACTGTACTTGATGTCATACCATGACAAAGTAAATCGACAGTGTATAAATTATTATACTTCTTACCCAAATATGCCTGAATACCCGCTATTTGACAAGGCATTCCTGTAAACAAAACTAACTCATTATTTTCCAATAATTTTTTAATTTCAAAATAAATATTTCCTATTTCACTTTGCATATACTTACTACCACGTAGTTTTGATAATTCCTCTTTTTTATTTATAATAATATGCTTTACTTCAAATTTTTCAGTATATGCAGCACCACATACAAAGCCTCCTTGATCAATTATATACTCGGCAAATACAGAAAATGCACCTCCTGATGAGCTTTTCATTCTAAGTTCAGTATCAGCCATAAGAGAATAACAATTAGGAGTACTTTTATTGTCATAGGTAGGATTTTTCACAATACACTTTTTTAAACATAAACCACAATTTTTACACTTATCATAATCTACAACTGGCACAAGAAATCCTTCATCGTTCTTTTGCATTTTAATGGCTTTTGTAGGACAAATTGCCTGACATGCTGAACATCCAGTACAAAGAATATTACTATTTGCAACAGTCTTATATTTTATATCTAAAGCATTTTCTAACCAGACTGCTCCTACTTTTCTTTTCTCATCAATTATGTTATTTATCCTTTCATAATCAATTGGTGTAAATAAGCTTTCTGTATTATACACGTTATCAATATTAAACAACAGCCTATCATCCAACCCATATCCTTCTAGAAGAGATATAAACCTTTTCTCACCTCTTTTTTTATTCGCAAATGAAACAAATGGTTTATTAAATAAAAGTGCCAGACATGTACCATGAAATGAATCTGTAACAATAAAAGAAGCATTTTTATATGCTTTTAGCAAATCTTCTATTTCTGCATTTACTTGTACATCTTCACCCATAAATCCTCTTACATTATTCTCTACATTTTGAAGATTTGTAAAATTTATTTTCTCCTCAATACCAAGCTTTTCTCTCACAAAACGACATCCATTAATCTTTTGTTCATTAGGATCCAATAAAAAATTCAATACGTAATTGTTAGACTCAGGTAGTTTTAAAACCGAGTCACTTGTTAGTTCATCAAATATTCCCACTCCATTTAAAAAAATTGGATCACATACACAGTCAGCATTAACATTCATATATTCCTTCAGTACGTCAACAGCATAATTTTCACGTACCGAAATACTATCAAATCTATCTAAATATACTTTGTATTTCTTTATGAATTCACTATCACAGTTCATCGTATCTCCCAATGAAGTTGCATATGATACCTTTTTATTTTTCTTATCCACAAATGAGAGAAAATACTGTTTCCCCGAATATTTCATTAGGTTAGGATTCCAAAGCTGGTCTGATCCAACAATAAATTTGTCACATATTTTATTTAATTCCACCATTTTGTCATATGGATATGATTCACTTATATTATAATGTTTTTTTGAGAACCTAATTGGTACTGTTTCCGTTGCGTTAATAATATCGCTACTACTTCTCTGTATCATCAAAGGATTCAATCCCATTTTTTCTATACATTTATACAATGAATAGTACGTAAGTACCCCACCATAATTCAGGTTATACCACCAACCAACTATACCTACATCATACTTGTTCATTCTTATCCTCCTCATTTTTATTAAATCTCTTATCAAAAATCTGAATATATCATCCCACAATCAATAATTTCATCGGAAGCATTGTCTCTTGACCAAGCAATGTTATTCTTTATTACCCTTCCCGGGTTACCTGCAATTGCTGAATACTCTTTGTAATCCCCTTTTATTAGAGAACATGCCCCAACAACACTACCCTTCCTAATTATTGACGTCCCCAATATAACTGCCCTTAAACCTATCCAAACATGATCTCCTATAATAACCGAACTTGTATTATTTTTTCCAGTCCAATTATATCTTTCTTTTGTATTTCCATTGAAAAGTGCATGAGAATCCCCAGCTTGTATTATAACATCAAACGAAAACATACAATCTTTCCCTATATTAATCGTCCAACCTTCTGTTGCTCCAAAATTACAATTAAGATTAAATGTTGAATTTTCACCTATTCGTATTTTGCTTCCTGCAGCACCTACAATATATTGAGATTTAAACTGGCATTTATCCTCTATAACAACGTTTGCACAAGAACCTCTTAAATCAATTTTCACTTTTCCTTTTATATCTTTCCCCACAACAACCTTCGCATTGTAAACACTATTATTAAAAACAATTTCAATGCCGTCGCTATCGCTTATCACTTCATTACCATATTCATCTTTATAGTGCATTCCTAACTTGGTTATTATTTGGATTTTATTATGTTTAATAAAGAAAAAATCCTTGTATGGCTCATACCCATATTTTTTCAAAATATTTACCCTTTTATCATTTTTCTCTAACCATGGTATAATTATATAATACTTTTCATTTTTCTCACATAATTGATCCATATGCATAACACAATCACTTATCTTTTGTGGGTCATACGATGCCCATTTCAATTCATATTTTCCTTGTAAATATTTTTCTAAATCTCCGCTCCCCCCCCACAGAACAAGTGTTCTGTTTTTTCGGTATTGTTCTAAACACTTTATAAGTGGGAAGTATCTCTTTTCTAAAACTAAATTCATCATTCTATTTCTGTACAATGTTTCAGCTTCTTAATTTCTTGTTCTTGCTCTTTGATTTTGTTCAATATTATTGAATAGAAATCTTCATTTTTTCTTTCAATTTCTAAATTCTTACGAAGCCAATTCATGCCCTTCTCTTTTTCTTGTTCCAAAACCTTATATACAAATTTATAATCTATAGAATTCATTTCATAAATACTATCATCCAATAAACTAATATCAGTTGGATTCGAAATCATCCTATCTTGTAAATGAAGCATATTCATTAAAGAATCGAAACGTGAATTACCTCTTTTTCTATTCCTCATCGAAATAAACGGTTTTTTATTTATTATTGAAAAACACGTTCCATGATATGAGTCAGTAAAAACAAACTTCGCATCCTTTATTAATTTAAGCCATTGTTCAATACTAACCTCAGAATATACATTCTGCTCGCCCATTATTTTCACTAATTCATCTTTATTCTCTGCCTGTCCATCTATCACAATTAAAGCCTTCATATTTAATTTTCTCTTAATAAATTCAACAGCCTCTCTTTTTTCATCTGTCGGATCTAAAATGTAGGCATAAAAATAATCCTCATCACTTAAGCCCGGCACCTCATCTGCGACAACATCATAGATTTCTTTCTCGCATAAAAACACTGGGTCTATTAACTGAAGTGCATTTACGCCAAACTCATTCCTAAGTATATCAACTCCCTCTTTTTCCCTAACTGATATGGCATTAAATTCATGAAATAATCTGGCAACTTCTATACGCTCATCTTGAGGGAAAAAAGATTTATTATGACCAAATGACGTAGCATAGGCAATTTTATTTTTGTCTTTCTTTACCCAATCAAGCAGAAAATGATTTCCTGTATCTTTTATACTATACCAATTCCATAATTGATCTGAACCTAATACAAATTTTTCACAATAATAATTTAAATCTTCGTGTGCATCTATTTTACGCGGCATACTAATTTCATAATGTTTTTTAGCAAATCGCATACTCTTAGATTCTATTATTGGATTTATGACACCCGGATAACTAATCATTAAGACTGTCTTTCCCAACTTTTTAGTCAAGACTTCATGTAATGCAAAATTAGTTAATACACTTCCATAATTTGCTCCATACCACCAACCTACATACCCAATGTCAAATCTTCTATTTAATCCATAATCAACAGCTTTCGAAAAAGTATATTTATCTAATAAACTATAAAATCTATCTCTTCTTTGATTTACCCATGGTGCCTCAACTATTTGCCTATTTCCATTTATTGCGCTTTCAAGTGTTTCCTCTTTTATTCTAATAAAGCGTTCTTTGACCATATCAAAATATTCTTTCCCATGATTATTATTAATCAATACAACACTTGTACCTTTGGGATCGAACATCTCATTATCTACCTTTTCTATCCCCCAGAAATCTCCCATCGTAAGATCAGCCTGTCTAGGTAATCTCTGAAATTTACAATTTTTGCATGCACTGTTCATCGATAATGCTTTTAAAAAAGCTTTTAAATATACGTCTTTTGTGCGTTCGTTATAATAAATGGTTCCATTCTTTAAAACAATCTTAGCTGTAACGCTTCTAGACCAACCACCCTCTGGATCTAATTCTTTTGTTCTAAAAGAAATTTTTGAAATTTCTCCATATTTTTCTGTTACTTCTTCTATATATTTCTGTAGCACTTTTTTTGATGGTACCCCATGACAAATGAGTTCGGCAGTAACTAAATTATCATAGTTTTTCGATAAATATGCATATAAACCTGCAATCTGACAAGGAGTTCCAGTATATAGAACTTTTTTTCCTTCTTGCAATAATTGTTCTGTTTTCTGAAAAGTTTTATTTGTGAAACTCTGTACATATTTAGATCCTTGCATTAAAGCAATTTTATCTTTTTCACCAAAAACCATCTGTTCAACATCGACATTATTATCCATCATAACAGCTCCACAAACATAGCCATTACAATTTTCAATCTGATAATCTGCCAAAACCTTAAAAACCCCACCAGAAGAACTATTTTTTTTAACTTCATCGCTAGCAGATACTGCATAGCATATAGGTTTTTCACTATTAACATATTTAGAATTAATGACAGGACATTTTTTTAAACACATACCACAATCTATGCATATCTCTTTATTTATAACTGGTTGTAAAAAACCATTATTATCTAATGTCATCTTAATCGCATTTAAAGGACACAAATTGAAACATGCACCACATCCAGTACATTCTTCTCTACCTACAATTTCAATTGTTCTACTCATTTTTTTCTCTTCCATATATTCCTATCTGCACTCATCCGACAACTTTCCTAAGAAAACATGTCTCTGCTTTATAACCTCACACAATGTATCTACTATACTCTGCTCATCGTTAAAACCATACTCCCGCAACATTTCATAGTCTGCCATACTTACAATTTTCAGAAGTTTAGACACTGTGTTTATCTGACTATTTTCCCCATTTGGACACTGTTTTGTTGGCATAGTATATGGTTTTGTATTGTTAACTATTAGTTGCTTAAATAAATCACTATTTAAAAGTAAAAAAACTTTTCCATGTAGATTGAAATCCTTAGTCTCTAAGGATAATTTCAGTAATTCTTCCAAACCTTCTAATAATGCTTCACACTTTTCCGTACTAATCCAATCTGCTGTATGCATTTTTCTTGTAATGTAAACATCATGGTTATATTTGCTTACCTCATTTGCTATCAAAATTGCTTTACACATAAAAACAAAGCCTGTAATCAATGAATTGTCTTTAAACTGTAGTTCATTTTCCAATAAAAACTGTCTCTTAAATAAACAATCATGATAACTTGCCTCATATATTTTATCCTTCTCTTTGGAAATTATTTTTTCTTCACTCATATCATATTTTGATATTTTTTTCACAAAATTGCATAAGCAAACTTCAGACTTTTTTTCTAAGGCAAACTTTTGCCAATCTATCAAAGAATTATTATCTTTTTCATACCAATCGTGTGAATCTGAAAATGTAATATAATTTCCCTTTGCTAAATCAATTCCACAATTTAATGATTCTGCATAAGATAAATGTTTAGGAGTATTATATAATCGTAAATTTGGTTCAGAATAGAGCCACTTCTGAATTTTTATGTAATTTTCATTGCTCATTCCGTTATTGATAATGATTATCTCTATATCGGAATTTACCATTTTTTGACTATTATTGATAAAATCGTCCACATATCTTGATTTAAACTCAATTGGTACAATAATTGAGATGTTTATCTTTGATTTCTCAATATTTTCAAATGAAGAAATATATCCAAATGCATCTCTCTTCCATTGTGGTAAATCATTCATTAACGAATAATAACCAACTGATTTCCATACTGGAATTAAAATTTCAGATACATTTCTTTTATTATTTTTATCTAAATAAATAAAATCTTCATAAATAAAGGAAATTGCCCATTCCAAATATCCCTCACACGCATTTTTTTCAAATTTACCCGATACAATATCCTCACCGATTCTGGAAACCAACTTAGAATGATTTAATACTCTTTTTTCCAAGCTTCCATATACTTGTTTACTCATCAATGAATCAGGTCTACACCAATAATAATTATACAATTTATCAGGAATAACTGATATTCCCTGTGCTTTAGGATATAATTTTGCCTGAAATGCTTTGTCTTCTCCAACAATGATGTCCTCATCAAGTCGTAAATTTTCTCTATCAATAAGCTTTTTGCTTACCAGAACACGCCATAAAAAAGGATTCGTGTCCTGTCTCCTATATAACAATTCAGGATCAAATTTATCATAATGTTTATACCACGGCGACAGACAAGTATATAACCACTCATCTGCTCTTGTTCTCTCTGGAAATATATTTGCACCACATATTACTACCTCTGAATTCTCATTATGTGCTACCTCTACTAACCGTTCGAACATATTTTCTTCTATATAATCATCCGAATCTACGAACCCTACATATTCCCCAGTTGCAATATCTAAGGCTGCATTTCTCGCAGATGGTAACCCACCATTTTCTTTATTAACAATTTTAATTCTGGAATCTAATGCTTTATATTTCTCTAATATTTTCAACGAATTATCTGTAGATCCATCATTTACACATATAATTTCAATGTTTGTCAATGTCTGACCTGTCACACTTTCCAGGCATTTTTTTAAGTACTTCTCAACATTATATACCGGAATTAGCACAGATACGATTGGTTTTTTCATGTTCCTACCCTCTCTTACCAAATATTTTCTGATTTAAAAATATAATCGTATTTTTAAGTCCATTATATTTATAATAAAACTTCAACTTTCCCCATAAACCATAACTTCTCCAATCTTCTATTTCTTGCTGATCATTATTATTTAATGTTTCGAGATTATTCGAGAATTCTACTGATTCTTTTTTATTTTCTTTCATGCTATTTATTTCTTTTTGTTGACGCACATATAAATTAGTAAGAATTGATAAATTTACTGACAAATGTTGAAAATATAAGGGTAGCTTATTTAAGATATTCCACCAAAAAATACTGTAAACTCCTTGATTATTTTCAATTGGACTGCTATTGTCATAAATTAAGAAAGGTCTCCACAATACTTCTTCTTGAATTTTTTCCCTTGTTTTATCACTTCTAAATAAGTTCTCATTAAATACTTCTAATCGTTCACTTGTAAACAAATACCATGGTATATAACCTATTTCTCCTGCACATAATTGATTAAATGCATCTATCCCTTCTATATTTTTTTCCCATATTGCACCTGCTTTTTTTGCAATGTCATGTTTACGCATTCGTTTGCAATTTAGCACCATAAATTCTCCACCAATATTTTTATTTATTTCTTCAGGTAAATACGTTCCATTTGGAATGCCTACCGCAAAATAATCATCCGTACTACAAATTCGGTAAAACTCTCCTATATCAAATAATGCAATAATGTCTCCCGCAATATAGATACATTTATTGATTTTAGGTAAATAATGTGCAACATAAAGTGGCAGAAAATTTTCTGGCATATTATGTTCAATAAATTTTACAGAGCATTTATCATACTTTTCTGTAAGCAAGAAATATTTTTTCTTGCTCTCATCAGTTACTGTTTTATCAACAAATAGGATAAATTCGAAAACATGATAATTCTTTGCGTTTTCCATGATTGAAGTAATTGCCATTGCACATGAAAGCATATTTCCTTTATTTATTGGTAATACTACAGGAACTTCCATTGGTTCATCTATAAATGAAATAGGTAAAATTTTATACTTCAATTGCTCATCTTTCATTATTTTGAATATAAATAAACCTGTAAGTCGCTCTGATATAAAAAATCTTTTTTCATTGATATCTACTCGCTTCTCAAATTCCCCTAAAATATCAAATATCCATTCGCAATATTCAAAAAATAATTTTTTACTAAAAATATTCATATTACAGAAATTACTATCATCCCCTGAATAGTATTCTTCCATTATTGCCTTATACTCAGGATATTTTTCTAACACTATTTCATTTGCCAAATCTATATCTGTTTTTCTTTGATTTTCTATAAAATGTCGATAAACATTCTGCACATGACCCATATGAGTTACAAAGTCACACCCATTAACAATTTTTTGCATTTTTTCTTCTGAATATCCAATGATATCAAAATATGTGTTCGAATCAAAATTTTGAATATTATATACAATCTTTTTTCCTTCGTTTAACACAAAGTGACGACGATAATGCATCAAACCTATATAATCTGGATTCCCTAATTTATCATAATTTTTCCATGCCCAATACAATGCTGTCATCTCATTATAAGAATCATTTAATGCTGATATATTATCTCCTGTATCATCACCTATCATATTTTCTTTTAACCATTTATAATTTTCGCTATTATGATCTAATCTTTTTTCCGCATTTGCTCTTCCAACATGTATTGGTGTCAATATACTATCTTTAAATAATGGTGCTTTTTTATGATAGCAAATCAATAATTTTATATTAGACATATTATATAAACCCCTCTTCTATTTTCCTTCACTCATCTTCTGATAAGCCTCGCAAACCCTCTTCGGCTCACCGCACATTTTCATTTTTCCTTTTTCTATCCAGACCACCCGGTCACAATTTTCCAAGATTGTACCCATACTATGTGACACCAAAAGCACCGTACTTCCTCCGTGGATCATCTCTTGCACACGTTTCAAACTCTTCTTGCGGAAAAATTCATCCCCGACCGAAAGCACCTCATCTAAAATGAGGATCTCTGCGGTTTCGCCGATCGTTGCGATTGCAAAACCGAGACGGCTGACCATACCGGAGGAAAAGTTTTTTACTTTCTCTTCCATAAAACCTTCGAGTTCTGCGAACCTGACGATCTCGTCATATTTGGAATCAATAAATTCTTTGGAGTAACCGATGATAGCGCCGTTTAAGTACACGTTTTCCTTTGCGGTCAGTTCCACATCAAAACCGGTTCCAAGTGTCAGCAGCTGTACTTTCCGGCGGTCGCACTGCACTTCGCCGCTGCTCGGTTTTAAAGCTCCGGACACAATTTTAAGAAGAGTACTTTTACCGGAACCATTGGTTCCGATAATTCCTACCACTTCGCCCTTGTATACATTGAACGACACATGATCTAACGCAAGCAGTTCCCGGTAACTGATCTGTTTTTTCAAAAGCTGGATCACATACTCTTTGATACCGGAGACATTGTTCATTGCAATCCGGAACTGCATCGTGACATCCTTCACTGCAATGACAGGCTCCTCTCCTGCACGTTCCTCCGGCACAGCCGTATTGGAATACTTTTCAGCAGCATTTTGTCCATCAGAATTCTTTTTATTGGGTGAATTATCATCTCCGTCAGACTGTTCCAGTTCCGCCCGCCATGCACGGATCTCCTCCTCGGAGATATCCAGTGCCAGATCTTCTATCTCAAAATCATCTGCCGCATTTATGTCAGAGGAAGTTTCGGATTCTCCTTGTTTTAATTTGTTTTTTCTGGTTTTAATCCGATTGTTTGTTTTCCCGGATACAGATCTACCATCCTGCCTCTGTTTATTTTTATCCATATGGATAACCAGAAGAATTGCAAGAAGCATGATCACTAATGTCACAGCCAGAATGATGATTAATATTTTCATCTGATTCTGAAAGTTCTCCTGCCCTTCATTCGGATTCCAGGTTTCCAGCTTATTTCCGGTCGTGATCTTATAAAATCCGGTCTGACCTTCCATATCTATCGCATAGACGATGGATTCGCTCTGGATGATGTCAAGTGTCAGTTCCTGTGGCCACTCGCTGCACACATACGGAGACATGAAGTAATACTTTTCTCCGTTGACTGTGATGGAATTGCAGGGATACAGTTTATCTTTTTCACTGCTGTAAGCGTACAGGTAAAGGTTTTTTTGACTGTCCGCCAGATACACAAAACTGATATCTCCATTTGCTGACAGATATGCAGCCACTTCTGTTCCCTGATAGGTGATGGTTCCGGTATCATACTGGAAATCAATGTTCTCCGGCGTGTACTGGGAGAGATCCACCAGATAGTAGGTCTGCTCCTCCACTGGCACTTCCATCACTGTCGGAATATCCAAAACCGGATTCTCTTCTTCAGTTTCCGTCTCCTGACTTTCCTCCTGCGGAGCATCCCCAACCGTATCTTCACCGGAAATCGTGACATAGGTTGATGCCAGAGTTGCCACATCAAACTCTTCTGCATTCTCTCCTGTAGTGTGAATCACTGCACTCTCTATTTTTATATCTGCCGTTCCACCGCTTCGTGTCTGGAACTTTAACATGTATTTGACCTGCGCATTGACTCCGGTTCCACTTAACGTGATAACTCCGTTTTCCTCGGAATCACCACCTCCGGTGTACTCCAGACGCCTGTTATCGTAGGATATTTTAACCTCATAGGTTCCGATCTTCGAATCCCCATTCAGGTATACGCCGATTGGAAATGTCTCATTGTCGGTTGCCGTATAATAATTAGATCCGAACGTGACAGCTGCATTCTCCGCACGGATTTCCCACGGTATTCCTATTGCCAACACAAACAATGTGCCCAGGAGTATTATCCTTTTCCATTTTCCCCAGATTTTTAATCTCACTTTTGTATCTTCACTCCAATCTCTGCTTTTTCCTTGTACTGTTCCTTCGCGGATTTTTTCTTCTGTATATAACCATTATATTTTCTGCATCACATTGTTTTCTTTTTTCGAGAACACGTAGTAACCGATCAGAAAACTTACTATGCCCCACAAAATCATTTTGAGCCAGATGTCTGTCTCCGGCCATTTCTGATACATGACGCAGTCCCTCGCAAATGCGATATAGACAAACACCGGATTATTTCCGATGACTTTCTGCATCATCGGTGTCGTGCTCTCATACGGATAAAAGATTGCCGACATGTACATCCAGAGTGTCAGGACAATCGAATACAGGTATTTGATATCCGCAAAAAACACGTATAAAATCGAGAGCACATACCCGATTCCCATGGAGAACAGCAGGCAGAAAAATACGTCGATTGGAAACAGTAACAGCGTCGGACTGATTTTGATCTGAAACACCACGAGCATGAGCACATAGGCAATACAGGTGTAGCCAAAGTTTGTCAACGCGGTATAGATCCTTGCCAGAACAAATGTTTGTTTTGGCAATTTTACTTTCAACAGCAGCGTCCGGTTATCGACGAGCGCCGTCATTGCAGAGTTCGTTGCACCGGAAAAGAGCTGCCAGAAAATCGTTCCGGTCAGATAATAAATCGGATAGTTTTCAATGGAACGCTTGAAAATCGTGCTGAAGATCATGGACATAACTGCCATGGTCATCAGCGGATTGAGCACACTCCAGATTACTCCGAGAAAAGACCTCGCATATTTTCTTTTGATCTCTCTGTCCACCAGTTGTTTGATGACAAAATAATATTGTTTTAACTCTTCTCTATTCTTTCTCAAAACTGTCATTTTCCTGTCTTTTTATTTTCTGTTTTCCAGCCAATGCAGACTGTGTTTTTATCTGTTTCTTTGTTTCAGCCACTTGCGGATATAAATGATGTATTTATAGAAAACGGCATGCAAACGGTTTCTCGCTCTGCCTTTTTCATCCAGTGTTCTGCACGTTGCGATACTGCCCTCGATCCACGCACTCTCATGAAGTACCTTTTTCCGGACGCCTGTCATGATGAGCAGACGGTTGAGCAAATGATGGTTTTTGATCTCCTGCTCTGAAAAATCTGCGGACACTTTCTGATTATTATCCTCTCTCACATCATCCGAGAAAAGCAGGCTTCCGTATGCCTCTGCCTCAAACTGTGTCGGGTTTCCCATAAAGGGTGATAGAAGTTCCTCCACATACCCGCTGTCCGCCTGCGGCAATGATTGCTTTTTCTCCTGCAGAAACTCTTCCAGCCAGCAGATATACCGGCTGATGCGTTCCCGGTTCAGGTTCTCCCTGCTGTCTGTCACTGGAACATAGATGATTTTATCCTTCCCGCCCTCTGTCCTGTAGGATAATGTCATGCCCTCCGGTGCAGAAAACACTGCCTCAAACAGGCTGTTGCTAAAATGCACTTTTCTTTTGATCTCACCCCACGGCGTGAAGTAAAAACTGTGATAGTTTTCCCTTCCCTCCCCTTCCGGGATCTCATACAAGCCAAAATAGTATCCTTCGAGCTTTCTGTCCGGCTGTTTCTGCCTGAGCAGATGTTCAATGCTCTGCTGGATCGTACCGATCCAGCCGCTGTCCACCAATGCATAAGGAATCTGTTCCAGCAGTCCTTCCTGTGTGAGATAGCCGATTGCCGTTCCATAAGCTTCCTTCGAATGGCTGTCTATATAATGAAATAAAAGTGGTATCTTTTTTAAGCGGTCTTTCAACTGCATGACCTCGTGATAATTGATGACTTTTCTGTAATTCTCCGTGTACCCGGCAAGCGCTGCGATCTCCTCTGCCTCTTTGTCTGTCAGTGCTGCACGCTGCATGATTTTTTCAAAGGTCACATCGATTCCTCCGACACAGATGCGTTCCAGACAGCGTTCCCCGAGAAGATGATATTCCGGCACACGCACCGCATATCTCGACACTTTGAGATATCTGCACTCGATGTCCAGATTGTATTGTTTACAGAGCTGCCGTGCGGCAAGATACATCTGATAACCGTCCCTCGCCAGAAAGTAAAGCCGTTTTTTTCCGCTTTGCAATGCCTCTTGCAAAACCCACAGCACAAACTCATAAAGTGTCGGTGCAAGCACGCACTCATAGATTTCTTTCTCGGATTGGATTTTCTTATAAGATTGTAGTCTCTGTTCTCTGCGGTCGGTCAGATTCATAACTGCTATACTCCAAGCTTGCATTTTCGGGCATCTGTTCTTTTTGAGTTTTCCACCATGTCTCACCGCGTTTTAATAACGCAACGATTCCCGGTGGGATCAGACCGCCCACAACCGGACGGATCACATAGAGCCAGCCCAGCGGAAACAGCAGATGCATGGCTTTAAAATTCCGGTAGCGCAGTTTTGCCTCGTTGATCCGGAAGTGAAATCTGCGTTTCTGAAAAGACTGCTTGTCCTCCCGGTACGCAAACAGATATTGCTGAATGTTGTACCCCTGATAACCGAGCTGATGCAGACGCATGAATATCTCATAATCTTCACAGCGCAATGTTTCCGGGGAAACATGATAGCCCTCGTTTTTTTCAAATAGTTTTCTGCGGTACATGACTGTTGGATGTATGAAGGGAGAAAACGGCAGATAGTCTTTATCGGACGGAAGTTCCGGCATTTTACGTTCTCCCCACACACCGTTTTCATCAAACAGTCTCGTATTGCAGCCACACCACGCATACTCTTTGTGCTGCTCCATAAAATCATACTGCACCTGCAGACGCTCCGGCAGTGCGATATCGTCTGCATCCATGCGGGCAATGTATTTTCCTCTTGCAGCGCCAATGCACATATTTAAGGAAAAAGCCAGACCGTGATTCTCCTCTTTTCCAATCAGGACAATCCTCTCGTCAAGCTTTTCTAATTCTCTGATATAACCTGCCACCTCCGGATCAGAACCGTCATCGTAAATGATGAATTCGAAATCCGTGAGTGTCTGGTTCAATATGGACTTTACTGCCTTTTGCAATGCCTCTCTGTTCCACTGGTTGTAAACTCCCATGATCACAGAGACTTGTTTTTCAAACTCTGCCCCCATATGCTTATCGCTTTCTTTCCTGCGTCACGCTGATCTCCTGATAGACACGGCGCATTATTTTATCTGTTGCCTCTATGCTGAATCTTTCTGCTGTCCTTCTCCCATGCTCTCCCATTTCCCTGCGTAGCTGCCCAGACTGTCTCATACGGCAGATCGCATGCATGAAATCTGCCACTTTATCCGCCTGACAGACAATGCCGTTTTCTGTATGGCGCATGTACTCCCTGCTTCCGCGGTTATCCGATGCGATCACCGGGACTTCACATGCCAGCGCCTCGATGGCTGCAATCCCAAGTCCCTCTCTCTTAGATGGAAATGCAAAGCAGTCTGCACTCTGCAGAACATCCTGCACATCATTGCGATAGCCTAACAGTCTGACCTGTTTTTCCAGATGATGTTTTTGGATCAGATGCTCCAATGTTTCCCTGTAAGGGCCTTTGCCACAGATACTGTAATAAATATTTTCGTCATGTAACCGGGCAACTGCCTCGATCACGACTGCATGATTTTTATTTTCCACAAGTTCTCCCACCGAAACGATGTGAAATCCATCTGGCGGGATGTCCAGTTCTTTTCTTTTTATTTCTCTCAGTTCCGGTTTTTTCCGAAACTTCTCTATATTCACACCGACGCCCGGAATCTGTTCCACACATCCATGCTCTTTTAAACGAAAGCGGTTTGCTCTCTCATAATCTTCTCTGTTGATTGTAATGATCCGGTCGGTAAATGCTGCCAGAAACCTCTCTGCCGTATAGTAGAGCAGCCAGTTTTTCTTCGGTGCCCCCTCATAAAAATGAAACCCATGTGCCGTGTATACAACATATGGTTCCCTTCCGGAAGCTTTTGCGGCAAGCCTTCCCACCACGCCACCCATTGGATTGTGGCAGTGTACCAGACTGATCTGTTCTTTTCTGATGATCTGTTTTAACTGTAAAAATGCTTTTGTATTTTTTGTGATCTGAAACGGACTTTTTCTGATATCGATATGATGTAAAATCAGTCCGTCTCTTTTCAACTGGGTTTGATCGATATTGTAAATCGGATTTTCAAAATCGGATGCATAATGAACCGTATAACCATTCTCCTGTAAGATTCTCACATCATTCATTTCAAATTGCGGTACAAATCCGCTGATGGTTGTGATTATTAATGCATGCTTCATTTTACTTCATCCTGTCAGTTCTTTTTCCGGCGGTCTGCATGACACAGACCGCCTGTTATTCCTGCTTTTGCAGGAACTACCACATGTTCATTCTTTTCTTTTTATAAATCTTAAGATTCATAAAATTAGTTGTTAAATTTAACTTTTGCTCCGCATACTGCGATACCTGCTGCACAGATAAGCACAATAATTGGTAAAACAGGTGTTGTTTCTCCTGTCTGAGCTGATGCATTGTATGCAACAAATGCGATTGGAGAAAGAGATGTAAATGTAGCTGTTACAGTTCCGTTTCCAACTGAATCCGGGTTGATAACTTCCCAGCTTCCGTCATGTTTCTGATGTAAAACAGCGATTTTCTGTCCTGCTGTCACACCGTTAACAGAGAATGTCAACTGTGCTTTCTCGAAAGAAACAGGAAGAGTTACATCGATCATCTGTAAAACTTTAGCTGTAGGAGCTACGCTTGCAACTGCCTGTGTCTGAGCTGCTTCAACCTGAGCTGTTGTAACAGCTTTTACAGTTGGAGCTGCTGTGGAAGCCACGCCATCGATCACGATGCCGTCTGCTGCTACTGTAACGTTAGCATAAGCAGTAGCCTCTGTTGTAGTTGTCTCAGATGTTTTGGTTGTTGGGCTTGTTGCAGCGAAAGCTGTTGTTCCCATAGCCATAACCATCAATGCTGTAAGTACGACTGCGATTTTTTTCTTCATAACTTGTTTTCCTCCTTTCCTCACGTATTCCATGTGGTTTCTATATTAAATAAGGAATTTTCCTTACTTAATATCCTCTGATTCTACCGGTTCGTAGAACACATCAATGATGAGCTGATACAGCGCATCGTCATCGACATAAAATTCCTCATATTTATCTCCCATCAGTGTCTCACCCTGCATGGTGTACAAATGGTCGATATCAAAGTTGTATCCCAAAGCCTCAGAAGCGAGGTAAGTAAATTTTGTAATATCAATGTCTGTCACCATATATTTGGATATGGTGTTGTATAAATCCACTGCAATGGACGGATTTGTGACCGCCTTGTTTTTTGCCTGTGCAATAAACGTGGTCAGGAACTGTTTCTGGCGCTCTAAACGCAGGGAAGAACTGTTAAACACATTTTCATTTCTTCCGCGCACATACCAGTAAGCCTGATGTCCGGTCAGTGTCACTTCATCCCCCTGATGGAGATCCATATCGTATTCCGGGTATATGACATCATCTAAAACTGTCACCTGCACACCGCCAACCGCGTCGTTTAAAGCCGGGATAGCTCCCATGTTGATCGCCGCGTAACCGCTGATCGGAAGATTGTAAAAAAGTCTCGACACTGCCGCCACACTCCGCTCACAGCTTAACTCCATGCCGTCGCCGTAACCGTGCTGTAAAGTGATCTGCTTCGTATACTGTCCCATGTAAACACCGTCCTCATCGTAGACATCAACGAGTGCCATCGCATTGCGGTTGACCGCGATAATGGAAACGGATTTATCGTGCGGATTCATCACTGCCAGAAACATTGCGTCAGCCTGTCCGCCGCTCAAACCATCTTTTGCCTTTTTCACAACATCGTCATTGTCAACACCCATGACTAGAAACGTCATGATATCTTCGTTGTAGGCATAGATCTGACCATTATAGCGGATCCATCCGTCCTGCCATCCCTCTTCGGTTGATTCCGTGGATTCCAACACCGGTGCTTCACCGGAAACGGATTTTTTGATTCCACTTTTTCCAAGTGCCCTTAACACTCCAAATGCGATAAGTGCAAAAAGGATCAGGCATATCAGTACAATTCCCACGATCTTTATGATTTTTATCCATGTTTTCTGTTGTTTTTTTGTCTGTTCTGTACTTTTTTGTTTATTCATTCAGTAAAACTCCCTGTACAAGATAACGCATGTTTTTCTCACCGGAAACACAGGTCGACAATGTGACAATGTGGTTGTCTGCATTGACTGTAACATCCTGCCTGATATTTGCACTCATATCGCGGATCTCAAAAATCTGATCCAGATAATTCTGAAAAATCTCCGGATTAGTAAGGTCGAAGTTATAGATCAGATGGATCGCATTGTATTTGTAAGCGGCAAAAATTTCATACACATAGGTTTTATCTTCCGTATAAATATAGAAGTAAGGGTTTTCCTCAAACACCTGCTGGTCTTCAAAATTATGCAAAGAAGCAAACATGCTTCCGTTTTTCATGTTGTGACCGTATAAAACAGTGTTCGGATCCGTAAAATCTTTCGTGTTCACGCTTTCCGAGTAAATACAGCCCGGAAGCCCTTTTGATCCGTCCATATTGTGTTCCAGATAATAGGCATCATCCGTCGGGTGCTGTAACACCGGGTAATCAACATTGGTTCCCGGCACATAAATCCAGGCATACACATCGCTGTTCTCTTCTTTTAATGCTGCGAAATCAATGTCTTTTTCCGGGATTTCAATTCCAAGGCTTTTTAAAACATCCGGTGCTTCTTCCGTTTCCGGCTCCGGCACCTCCTCAGTCGCCTGCGGTTGACTGCCTGCATTTTCCAGTAAAGCTTCGTAATACTCCTGCTGCTTTTTCTGCTGATATTTTTGAATTCCAATGATTATGAGACATATGATAAGAACGATACTGAAAACGATAAGCAGTATCTTCCATATGATATTTTTCTGATTTCTTTTGTTTTTCATAACTTTACCCTTATGCGTTATAAACATATTTTATTTTCGTGTTTTAAACATTTTCTATCATACACATGTCCGTTGATTATGTCAACAGAAGAAACTTACAGTTTTCTGACATTTCTTACTTGTTTTTTGTTCAATATCACATTTAAAACGTATCTCGCGCATACCTTTTAAACTCACTATTAAATTACGTTTCCATTGTGTTTTATTTCTACGTTTTTTTCGCAAGAATATGATACAGAGAATCACACACAATAAGAAACAAATGAGAAAGGGGAGTTTTTATGAACCGAAAAAGAGAAGCGTATGACCGTTTAGCCGTTGGCGACCGCATTCGAAAAAAAAGAGTCCAGTTAGGATTTTCACAGGACGAGGTTGCAGAAAGAATAGACCGTGCACCGAAATACTGTTCAGACATCGAGCGTGGCACCTGTGGAATGTCCACAGAAACAATGCTTGCGATTTCTGAGTGTCTCGACATGAGCCTTGATTATATGATGTTCGGGGAACAGACAGACGAAGAGGCAAGACGGCAGGAAAATGATGAACTTGCAGTGATCCATATTCTCTCAGGCTGTTCAAAGCAACAGCGTGATTATGCAATCCGGCTTTTGAAATTATATATTGCATCTATGCAGATTTCGTAGAATCCGTTATAATGAACCATGCGCCCGGTAATTCCAGGCAAATTTTTTAGAATAAGAGGTGCACAAAATGGCTCTTGATGGATTTGTGATTTCCAATATCGTATATGAATTAAACCAGACAATTTTAAACGCAAAGATCAGCAAGATTGCGCAACCGGAAAACGACGAACTGCTCTTCACCTGTAAAGGAAGTAACGGACAGTTCCGCCTTGCCATGTCCGCAAGCGCATCTCTGCCTTTTCTATATCTGACGGATCAGAATAAACCAAGCCCTATGACCGCACCAAACTTCTGTATGGTGCTGCGCAAGCATATTGCAAATGGAAGGATCATAAAGATTTACCAGCCGCATATGGAACGTATCATTCACTTCGATATTGAACATCTGGATGAAATGGGCGATCTCTGCCAGAAAACGCTGATTGTAGAGCTGATGGGAAAACACAGCAATATCATTTTCTGTAACAGTGATGGAAAAATTATTGACAGCATCAAACATATCTCATCGATGATGAGTTCCCTGCGTGAAGTGCTTCCGGGGCGCGACTACTGCATCCCTGCCACACAGGACGACCGCCTGAATCCGCTGGAAGTTACGGAAGAAGCCTTTATGGATATGGTTATGAAGAAACCTACCTCCATCACAAAGGCTCTCTACTCTTCTTTTACAGGTTTGAGTCCCCTGCTTGCCTCCGAAATCTGCCACCGCAGTTCCATTGACGGAGATATGCCGGTCGACTCGCTGGATGATGATGGCAAAAAGCATTTATTTAACAATCTCACATGGATTGCAGATGATGTAAAAAATCATACCTACAAACCGAACATTATTTTTAAGGGAAAAGAACCGATTGATTTTTCCTGCGTTGAACTCACACAGTTTTCGGATTACGAAGCAAAGAATTTCGATTCCATCTCACAGGTTTTGGAGGAATATTATGCTTCCAAAAATGTGTATACCAGAATCCGGCAGAAATCCGTTGATTTGAGAAAGATCGTTTCCACTGCCCTAGACCGCAACCGCAAGAAATACCAGTTGCAGGAAAAGCAGTTGAAAGACACAGAAAAACGGGATAAATATAAAGTATACGGTGAGCTGATCCACACCTACGGCTATGGTTTAGAGGAAGGTGCAAAGAAGTTAGAGGCACTGAACTATTACACCAACGAGATGATCACCATTCCGCTCGACTCTCAGTTAGACGCCAAGGGAAACGCGCAGAAATATTTTGACAGATACAACAAATTAAAGCGTACTTATGAGGCACTCACCAAGCTGACGGAGGAGACAAAAACAGAGATTGAACATCTCGAAAGTATCTCCACGGCTTTAGACATTGCCCTGACGGAAGACGATCTCGTACAGATCAAAGAGGAGCTGATCGAGTTTGGCTATATTAAGCGCAAAAAGACCGATAAAAAAGCCAGAATCAAGAGCAGGCCGTTCCACTACCGCTCCTCCGATGGCTATGATATTTATGTTGGAAAAAATAATTACCAGAACGATGAACTCACTTTCAAGTTTGCAACCGGAAACGACTGGTGGTTCCATGCAAAAGGAATGCCTGGTTCCCACGTCATCGTAAAATCTAACAATGAAGAATTGCCGGACCGCGTTTTTGAGGAAGCCGGAATGCTTGCCGGATATTACTCCAAGGGACGCGAAGATGAGAAAGTGGAGATTGATTATTTACAGAAAAAAAATGTCAAGAAACCAAACGGGGCCGCGCCGGGATTTGTCGTGTACTACACAAACTACTCCCTGACCATCCATCCGGACATTTCAGGGCTGACGCTGGTTTCGGATTAAAAAATATCGTAGGGGAGGCACAACCCCTACGATATTTTTTATTTCCAGAATACTTTTCCTCCGAAATCTTCTGCCATTTTGATACATCCCTTGTAAGAAGCGAGATCATGATACTCATCCGGATTGTGTGCGTCTACACCTATAATAAATTCATTTCCGTTTTCCACACCAAGTTTCACAAACCTGCGATCTGGATAATTGCACAACTCCCGGAAACCATTCACATTAATTTCAATTGGAATCTGCTCGTCTTTTAATCTGTCTGCAAGCTTTTTCATGTACTTTGTATACAATGCTTCATCTCCGGTGAAGTTTACGATATCCGGGTGTGCCACCATATTAAAATATCCGGTATCCAGTGCATTTGTCAGCAGATCTACATAGCTTTTCAGATGCATTTCATCCGTCCAGTTTTGCCTTACACTGATAAAACTTTCATTTTCATAGAAAAAATGCTGTGCCAAAAGCAGATAATCCATTGGATACTGTCTAATTTCTTCAATTGTCGGCTCAAAAATCCCCGGAAAATATTCCATTTCCAGTGCGAGGAAAATCGTGATATCCTCCCGATATTCTTTTTTCAAGGCCTCAATGGTTTTTACGTAGTCCTCCAACTGGTACATTGTCATGCGGATTCTTGAGACATATCCATTTTTGAATAAATAAGGGGAATGGTCAGAAAAGCCGATCACCTCAAAGCCTTCCTTTATTGCCTCCTCGACATATTCCCGCTCTTCTCCCACTGCATGCTGGCAGCGCACCGTGTGCGAATGAAAATTACATTTTTTGTCTTTATAATCATTCATGTCAAAATCAAAATAACGTTTCATTCTACTCTACTTCCTTCATACTGATTTGTCGAATGAGCAGTTTTGCAGTGACAGTGTTCAAAATGGCGTGCTATTTTTTCAGGCGGAGCATCTCTGTATAGGCAAGCAAAAATGGTCCGACACCTTTGGCGTCATCCCTGACAACCGGCTCTGACATATAATAGTCATAAGTACCCGGCCGTCTGTTTGCACCGCCTAAGCCTGCCACGAGACAGATTCCGCCCAGATGGAGGTTTCCATTTTCATCCGTGGAAAGATAGTTATCACAGATTCCATGAAAAGCCTTCTCACCGTATGCGCGATAGCTTTCCGACAAAAATCCAAGACGGACACCTTTTAAAAGTGCATATGCCATAATAGAGCTTCCACTTGTTTCGAGGTAGTTTTTGTCCATACCGCCGAAATTCACGACCTGATACCACATACCGCTCTCATCCTGATATTTTAACATAGCATCCATGAGTTCGACAAATATTTGTTTTAATTTTTCGTAAGATTCTCCTGCAGCCGATGCGTCTGCTTTGTCTAGTGTATCAAGCAGTGCCATGGAAAACCAGCCCAGTGCGCGCAGCCAGAAGTTCTGGCTCAACCCGGTGACTTTATCGCACCAGAACATTGCTCTGGATGAATCATACGCATGATAGTATAATCCGGTCTTTGGATCCCTCATATTTTTTTCAACATTAAAAAATTGCTGGAAAATATCGTCATAATTTTTTTTATCATGAAAACGGGTCTCATATTCCATATAAAACGGCTGACACATATACAGCCCGTCCAGCCAGACCTGATCCGGATAGATATTTTTGTGCCAGAAGTTCCCCTCTTTCGTGCGCGGCATCTGTGCAACCTGACTGTAAACAAGATCAATTGCTTTTCTGTATTTTTCTTTTCCTGTCAGGTCAAAAAGCTCAAACAGTGTTTTTCCCGCATTCACATTATCAATATTTAATTCATTGACATCATACCCCTCAATTGTCCCATCTGCATTCACTTTGCAGTCAATAAAATCATCTGCAAATTTCAAGTATTTATCCTCTTTCGTGATCGCATACATTTCCAGAATCGCTTTGATCATACATCCATCAATGTAATTCCATGTGGATTTTAACCCCTGCATGATTTTTTCGATGTTCCAGATGGGACGATCCGGTGTACTTTTTTCCATTAGTTCCTCAATATACTTTTCGATTTGATCCATAGTTCTTCTCCTTTTTTAACCTTCTATATCTAGGCGTTTGCGAAACTCATCTACTCTTCTTTCAATTGTTCAAAATCAACAAAAACATTCAAGACACGCTCTCGCTATGTGTCACTCGCAACGGTACTAAGAAGCCAGACACAACTTACCGTTGTATCTGCCTTCTAAGTGCCGGCGGTTCCCCAATGTCTTTCATGTCTTTTGTTAATTTTTCACAATTCAATTTAGTTTTTCATGAGTTTCGCAATTGTCTACCTTCTATATCCATCATAATCAATGTTCTCCTGTTTGTAAATATATTTTTGTAAGCGCTTACATATTTTAAAGAAATAATTGGCACTATTGCAAAAAACTGCATGTGTATTCCATATAAAAAATCACATACTATCACTGAACAAACAAAAAGAAATTTTTGAATGTTCTTAAAATAAACCAGAGCAGAAAAAAGACCTAAAAAACAAAGGAGGACTTACTATGTCAAATCGTTCATCTAACAGAGCAGCCGTTCCAGAAGCAAAGAGTGCCTTAGACCGTTTCAAATATGAGGTAGCAGGCGAAATCGGTGTACCATTAAAAGATGGTTACAATGGTGACTTAACTTCCAGACAGAATGGTTCCGTCGGCGGCTATATGGTTAAGAAAATGATTGAAGCACAGGAACAGCAGATGTCAGGGAAATAACATTTCCTGGAAATAACATTTCCCGGAAATAAAATTTCCCTAAACAAGAAAAGAACCTTGGATTGATATGATCCAGGGTTCTTTCTACGTGTTTTATGCAGTTTTTACTGCTTCATTTGTTATAAATTTAATTTATTTCTCTGGTCTGACAAAAACAGTTCCAGATAGTCTTTCAGGTTTTTATGATCCTCGCTGGAAAGTTCCGGGTCTTTTCCTAAAATATCCGCAACTTCCTCGCTTGCGCGCTGCATAATATAGGCATCCTGATAGATATCCGCAAGCGCAAACTGCATTTCACCGGACTGCCGGATACCAAAGAAATCCCCGGGTCCGCGCAGTTTCAGATCCTCACTTGCAATCTTAAAGCCATCGTTGGAGTGATTCAAAATATCCAGACGTTTCTGTGACTCCTTGGAGTTGCTGCAATTGACCATAATGCAGTATGACTGCGCATCCCCTCGTCCGACACGACCGCGAAGCTGGTGAAGCTGTGCAAGGCCAAAATGTTCCGCATTTTCGATCATCATAACCGTTGCATTCGGAACATTCACTCCAACTTCTACAACTGTAGTTGATACGAGCACCTGTATCTCATTTGCTGCAAACCGTTCCATAACGTCATTTTTCTGTGCAGGTTTCATCTGCCCATGTAAAAGCCCGATTTCAATCGTATCCGTCAGTTCCTCTTTCAGACGCTTCGCATAGTCTGTGACATTCTCTGCCTCCATGTTCTCGCTTTCTTCCACCAACGGACAGATCACATACGCCTGATGACCGGCAGCCACCTCTTTTTCGATAAACTGATACGCTTTCGGACGGTATCTGGTGTCCACCACACAGTTTTTGATGGGCAGACGTTTTGCCGGCACCTCATCTACCACGGAAATGTCCAGATCACCGTATAAAATAATGGCAAGCGTCCGTGGAATCGGAGTCGCACTCATGACAAGAATATGCGGCTTTGTTCCTTTTTCTGAAAATGTTTCCCGCTGTTTTACGCCAAACCGGTGCTGCTCGTCTGTGATCACAAGCGCAAGGTTCTGATAAATCACCTTTTCCTGTATCAGCGCATGTGTTCCGATGATCAGCGCATCCGGATGATCTAAAATCTCCTGATATGCCAGCTTTTTCTGTTTTGCAGTCATGGAACCCGTGATAAGAATCACTGGAAAATCCAGTCCAAATATCTCGCACATGCTCTGAAATGATTCGTAATGCTGTCTTGCAAGCACCTCCGTCGGTGCCATAATCGCAGACTGACAGCCATTGTGCGCAGTGTCTGCCATCGCCAAAAAAGCAATGATCGTCTTTCCGGAACCGACATCTCCCTGAATCAGACGCTGCATGACGTAGTCACTCCGCATGTCCGCCCGAACCTCTGACAATGCCCGCAATTGGGCATTTGTGAGTTTATAAGGCAGTTTTTCGATCAGTTGCTCCACAAAATCATCCGACTGGAAAGAAAACTGATTTTTCTCTTTTTCCTTCTTTTCCTTCTGATATTGCAGGTTTAAGATAAATAAAAAGAGTTCGTCAAACACAAGCCGTTTTCTTGCCTCGATCAACGTCTCCATATCGTCCGGGAAATGAATCTGTTTGATCGCATAATTATACTCACAGAGCTGATGCTTTTCCCGCAGTTCTGTCGGCAGATAATCCCGGAATAAATGTTCTTCCTCCAAAACAGACCGCTCTGCTTTCAGCATAAGCTGATTTGATAATCCTTTCGGCAAAGTGTAAACCGGAAGCAGCAAATGTTCCATCGCCTCATATTTTTCCGGCGTATAAATTGCCGGCTGCTCCATGACAAACCTTCCGTTTTTGTGCTGTACCTTGCCGTAAAACACATAAGTTCCGCCCGGATGAAGGCTGTTTTTGATGTATGGAAGCCGAAACCACACCAGTTCCAGACGTTTTCCCATGCCAGTGATCGAAGTTACCGTAATCTGCATGCTGCGCACTCTCTTCACAACCGGAGTCTGCCGTATCTGTCCTATCACTGCCGCAGTCTCTCCCTCCACCACTTCGTCAGGATGTTTGATCTCCGGGAACTGCACATAAGTTCTTGGAAAATAGGAGATCAGATCCCGGATCGTCTCAATATTTATTTTTAGAAAAAGACCGGCTGTTTTATCGCCGATCCCTTTCACTTCTTTTATGGATGAATTTAATCTCATACTTTTATTCTACGGAAATCACATAATAGTAAATTGGCTGTCCACCGTAATGCACTTCCACTTCCACATCCGGATATTCCTCTTCCACTTTTTCTGCGATCTCGTTGGCAGAATCTTCGTTCATTTCCTCGCCATAGTAGATACTTAAAATTGCAGAATCCTCATCGATCATTTCACCGATCATCTCAAGAACCGTTTTCTCCATGTCTGTGCCAACGGAAAGGATTCCCTTGTCACCGATTCCCATGTAGTCATCCTGTTTGATCTCTTTGTCATCGATCACAGTATCACGGACTGCGTAAGTCACCTGACCGGTCTTGACCAGCTGGATTTCCTCACCCATGCGCTCCGCATTGTCTTCCGGTGTGCTGTCCGGAATATAATTGACAAGTGCTGTAATACCCTGTGGAATCGTCTTGGTAGGAATTACAATAATGTTCTTATCCTCTGTCAGGGAAGCTGCCTGATTTGCTGCCATAATAATATTTTTATTATTCGGAAGAATGAAAATATTCTTCGCATTCACTTTCTCGATTGCATTGAGCATATCTTCCGTACTTGGGTTCATGGTCTGTCCGCCTTCGATGATATAGTCCACGCCCAGTCCACGGAAAATCTCATTGATACCCTCTCCGATGCTTACAGAAATGAATCCCATTTCTTTTTCCTCTGCTGGAACTTCCTGCTCATTTTCCTCTGCTGCCCTGATCTCGTTCTCTGCATTTGCAGTGTTCTGCATCTCTTTTTCTTTCATTGCAGAAATCTTCTCATCACGCTCTAAACGCATGTTCTCAATAATAATAGTTGTAAGGCTTCCGTAAGTAAGACCTCTCTGCATTGCCATACCCGGATCATTGGTATGTACATGTACTTTCACGATCTCATCATCTGCAACTACAACGATAGAATCACCGATGGACTCTAAATAGCTCTTAAACTCTGTCTCCTGATTCTCCGTGAACGGATGCTCTAACATGATCAAAAACTGTGTGCAGTAAGTAAAGGTGATCTCCTGCTCTGCCTGTGCGTCAATATAAGGATTAGAAGCTGTGCCCTGACTGCTGCTTCCTGTAGAAACTGTCTCAACCTTGTAATCCACTTCTTTGCCCATAAGAGCATCAAATGCACCTTTTAATACCTGCATTAAGCCCTGTCCGCCGGAATCCACAACGCCTGCCTGTTTTAAAACCGGAAGCATATCCGGTGTCTTGCTCAGAACATGGTCACCCTCTTTGATGATCTCCTCACAGAAATATGCGAGGTCGTCTGTCTCCTCTCCTAACTCGGCAGCTTTATCAGACATTCCTTTGGCAACCGTAAGTATTGTTCCCTCTTTCGGTTTCATAACTGCCTTATATGCAGTCTCGGTTCCCTTCTGAAATGCATCTGAAAGAATCTGTACGGTCAGTTCATCATATTCTGCGATCACCTTTGTAAAACCACGGAATAACTGGGATAAAATAACACCAGAGTTACCTCTTGCCCCACGTAATGATCCGGAAGAAATTGCTTTTGCCAATGAAGCCATGGTTGGATTCTCAATCGCTGCAACTTCCTTTGCTGCTGACATAATTGTCATTGACATATTCGTTCCGGTATCTCCATCCGGAACAGGGAATACATTCAGCTCATTGATCCATTCCTTCTTAGCCTCTAAGTTGTTAGCTCCTGCCAGAAACATTCTGGCAAAAAGTTCAGCATTTATTGTAGTGACTTCCACTTTTAAAATCCTCCTTAATCAATGACACGTACGCCTTCAACGTAAATGTTAATCTTCTCAATTTCCATTCCAGTGAACTCCTCCACTTTGTATCTGACTGTCTCGATCAGATTATCGGTCACTGTACTGATGCTCACACCATAAGAAACGATCACATGAAAATCGATTGTAATTTTATTATCTTCATTCACAGACACGTTAATACCATGTGTCAGGTAATCTTTCTTCAATAATTTTACCAGTCCGTCTTTCATATTGACAGCAGCCATGCCTACGATTCCGAAACACTCTACCGCAACAGAACCTGCATATAATGCAATTACTTCAGGGTCTATCGTAACCTTACCTAATTTGGTCTCCATCTGTCCATTCATACTCATTAACCATGCCTTTCTTTATATTTGTAAGAAAGCCACTGACTGACCAGTTTTCTCTCTCACACATAATAACGCTAGTTTAGTGTCTATTATAACCGCTTTTTTCCAAAATTCATAGTCATAAATTACATTTTTTATATTTTTTTTAATTTTCACTTGCAATATCTTTTTTTTTCTGATAGAATAAATCATGTTGTGAGCCTGTTTATACATATAGGCTTAGAAAGATGCGAGGAGGTGCAAAGCAAATGGCAAATTGTGCAGTTTGTGGAAAAGGCAATCATTACGGAATTAAAGTAAGCCATTCACATAGAAGATCAAATAGAGTTTGGAAATCAAACATCAAACGTGTTAGCTGCAAAGTTAACGGAACACCTAGAAAATTATATGTATGTGCTTCCTGTTTGAGATCCGGAAAAGTTGAGAGAGCTTAGTCTTGAAACGTAGAGAACTGCAATTGCAGTTCTCTTTTTTGTCCTGATTCAGAAAATTTTCAAATGAAAACAGATATACTGCTCTTCTAACAGCAGCAAAACAGATAGTATCCAAGCAGGATACATCCAATCATAATCAAAATCCCACAGAAATCGCTTGGAATCAGAAACATCGCAAGCATTCCAAGCCCAAAAAAGAATAACGCAAAGCCTATGATACGTTTCATTCTGGCACCAAAAAAGACATATATCATTATTAATATATGTCCTTTTGTAATATCCATGCCTCTGTTCTTTTTGTCCAAATAATTTTGCTAAATTACGCTTCCTCTTTATTTACCGAATCACTTAAGATCTGCTCCATCTCTTTTGCTGCTGTTTTCTTTGCAGCCGAATCATCTTCTGATTCTTCCACAACATTATCTTTCTCACCTTTTGATGTGAATTTGTTCACAAAATCCGGCACCATATCCAGCACTTTTGTAAGACCATCCTGATTCTTGATATTGACAAGCTTTGTTGTACCATTCTGAATGACTAGCACAGCACTCGGCGTGATTTTTCCACCCATACCACCGGCACCGTTATTTTTCTTCTCCTGGCTGAATGCTCCGGCTGCCACGCCAAAGGAAACATCCACCAATGGTAAAATAATGGTATCACCGATATGGATTGCATCGCCTACCACCGTTTTTGTTGTAATAAAACTGTCCATTCCCTTGAATAAAGATTCTACTGTTGTATGAAAACTATTGTCTCCCATTGTTACTGCCACCTTTCTATTTTACCTGTTTTTTGTATACAATTTTTATTCTCTGTGATCTGATAACTTTTTAAGAAAACTCCGGATTTCTTTATCTGCCAGCAGACGAATTGCGGTAACCAGCAAAAAGATAAGCTGGATTCTGCCCTTCACATCATAACTGCCCCTGATATAATACGATTCAGATTCAAAATCAGGGAATATATGAAAATCATACTGATAAAGGAACGGCATCATGCACAAAATACCCAACACCTGTCCGGTAAGCGCCGGATCAGCCAGCGCAAACGTCAGTTCTGTATGGATTTTCCGAAAGCCAAAATGTTTGAACAGATATAATAATTCTTCCCACAATCGCCTCACTGCATACTGATTTTTCGTGTCTGTCACAATCTCTTTTACTTTTACTACGAATTCTTTGAAACCGGTCAGTTTCTTTCGTATACTCATGAAAAATTTTTTTATATTTTTCATGAAGCTTTTTATTTTATCCCACATCCGCATGAAAATATTTTTTCTGGATGGTCGGGAATTTTTATCCGATGATTTTCTGTTCTGCTTACCCTTATAAGAATCTACCTCTTGATCCTGCTCTGGCTTAATCGGATTTTTCTCCGATTTATCTTCTTCCCCGGCAGCGGAAACAAGATCAGAAACAACCTCTTCCACACCGTCTTTTACTTCAGGAACAGCTTCCTCCTCCAGCTCTTCTTCCGATACTCTCTCTTTTTTCTTCGGACGAAAGCCAAATATCCGGACTTCGCCGTTCAAGTCCTGCTCCTGAAACGTAAAATCATATCGGAATATCGAACATAACCAGCTTATTTTGCCCTCTGCGGTAATATTGTTATCGACTGTTCCTTTCACGGAATAACGTACCGGTACAAACAATAAGACTGCCAGCAGAAAAAGCATGATTCCAAGAATCACCAGCAGCACAATCCCAATGATTTTTAAGATTGTGAGTAACACGGTGGTCATTCTGCTTTTCTCCTCCTTTTTTCCCTGAGATATGAAGCCACCTCGAATGCCCCGGTCTGGCGGTAAACTTCATCGATCACAGACGCAGCGACTTCCACTGCCTCATCATATCCTTTTGCCAATCCGATGACATATAACTGCTTCTTCGGGTAGCCCTTCTGCAGCAGTTCATGCGAAGGAATGATATCTAATAAATTCTTCTCACTTGATGCCAGAGTGATCACGTAAATATTAATCTGCCCTGCATTATGACGAATTTTCCATTTGATCTTATTTGTCTTATGTACGATGCTCTCGCCTACGTATAAATCGTCATACCATTTCATGCGAATCCTCACATTAAAAGTACTTGTGGCTGCCCCACAAATTGTTTTTCTTCAACTCCAGATATTCATTATAAGCTTTCTCTAAAATCTGCTTCTCATTCGCAAATTTGAGCAGATGATAAGCCTCATGATATTTGTAATATCCGGAATCAACAAAATATTCCTCACGCTGTGGTTTGCTGTAATAACTGTCTGCCATCATCAGATACCAGTGTACTTCCTTTTCCACAGTATCCTCCGGCACGGTAAACGTATACTGGCTCTTTCCAATATACTTAATGATACTTGCTGCCGCTCCTGTCTCTTCTAACACTTCACGAGTCGCAGTATCCCTGAATTCTTCCCCTTCTTCCACAGTTCCTTTCGGAAGAACCCAGCCCTCATATTTATTCTTATAATTCTTATATAAGAGAAGTATCTTACCTCGAAATATTACCACACCGCCACAACTTGTTGCCTCGATCATTGCAATACCTCCTGATGTGGTTTTTTGTTATAAGTATAATACTTTTCGTTTTTTCATGCAACCAATACTGAAATATCTTTCCTGTCCCATTTACTGATAATATGCATCAAAAATCTTTTTTGCGATCGGAACCGCATACTCACTGCCTGATCCGGAATCTTCCACTACAATCGCAACCGCAATATCTTCCTTGTCCTCACGGTGGGCATAACCCACAAACCATGCATGGGAAGCCTTTGAGGACGTTGAAAACTCTGCCGTTCCTGTTTTTCCCGCGGCAGTATAACTCTGCCCCGAGAGACGTTCTCCGGTTCCATCCTCCACAACTTCTCTCATAAAGGTCTGCATTAAAGATGCATCCTCCGTTGACAAAAGTGTTCCATATTCTGTCGGTTCATATGCATCAACCACGATACCATTATAATTTTCCGTGTGATCGATCAGATAAGGGTTCATGAGTACTCCGTCATTGGCGATCGCTGACACAACAAGCGCCATATGCATCGGTGTCACCAGCGTTTTTCCCTGCCCGATGGACGTCTCTAACACCGTAGACACATCTGCATCCGCATCCAGCGAGAAACTGCTCTTTGAGGATTCAAACCTGAGTGGAAGGCTCGTATTAAAGAGCATGCTGTCGCACAGCTCTGTAAAAGAATCCGGATTCAGAGTAAGACCTAACGATGCAAACGAAGAATTACAGGAATCGGCAAATGAGCCGATCAGATCTTCCTGTCCGTGCCGCTTGTTTTTGTAACAGTGAATGACAGAATCCCCCTCTGTGAATTTGCCGTTGCAGTCAAAGGAGTAATCTTCATAATCACTGTTTTCATGTACATATTCCAATGTCGTAAAAATTTTAAACACAGACCCCGGCGGATAAAGTCCCTGCGTCGCACGGTTTAGCAGCACAGAGCTCTCACTGTCTTCTGCTGTCAGTTCATCCCAGTCTTCTGCGATATTATTTGGATCGTAATCCGGTTTTGACACCATGGCAAGTATTTTCCCGGTCGATGGCTCCATCACGACAATGGCTCCATCATATTTTCCTAATGCCTCGTATGCCGTATCCTGCAGATCATAATTTAACGTTGTCACCACATTGTCACCAATGTTCTTCTCTCCCTGAAGTTCATTGACCACTTTCTCCAAAGTCATCGTGTGGGAGCGCAGCAGGTTAAAATTAGCAATCGATTCCAGTCCGGACTTTCCGTTGGTAGAGAAACCAACGACATGCGCAAACATATTGGCATACGGATAATATCTTGTCTCGGTCCCATCCGTATCTGTGATCGTTTCTGCGAGTATGCGGCCATCGGCAGAAATAATTTCGCCGCGCGTCACCTTCCTTGCAAAAAGATCCTGTCTTTTATTATAAGGACTATTGATAAAATCTTCACTTTTTACAAACTGGAAATATGCAAAATATCCCATCATGCAGACAAAAAGTACAAGAACTGCATAGGTAATGACCGTAAATTCCCGGTTGTTTTTACGAGAGTTTTTCGATGTCTGCGTTTTCGAATCCGGTTGTCTTTTTTCTGTTTTGTCTGTTTTTCCTGCTTTTAGACGCATTTATCTCTCCTTCATCCTGTCTCAAAATATACAATCCCTGAATCACTGCAAAAATGATCATAGAACTTAACAGGGAACTTCCTCCGTAACTCACAAGCGGAAGTGTCACTCCGGTAGACGGAATAAACTTTGTGACGCCTCCGATCGTCAAGAATACCTGAAATGCATAAATCGTTCCAAGTCCGAGTGCCACAAGTTTATAAAACTGATCTTTCATCTGCATCGCAATATTTAAAAACATCAGAAAGCAGCTAAAACATACCATGATCAGGCACAGTGCAAAAATACCGCCAAGTTCCTCTGAGACTGCTGAAAAAATAAAATCCTGTTTTACGACCGGTATTTTATCCGGCAGACCCTGATATAATCCCATTCCAAACCATCCGCCTGTTCCAATGGCAAACAGTGACTGCGAGATCTGGTATCCCTCCTTATCGATATATGCCAGCGGATTCTGCCATGCTCTCACCCTCACCCGGATATGGGAAAAAAGATGGTAAGCCACCACAGAAGCTGCGCTTCCGGCGGCAAGTCCGCCCGCAAAATAAAGCACTTTTTTCGTTGCAACATAAAGCATGACCACATAAGTCACGAAAAACAACAGTGCTGCACCAAGATCGCGGGATGCCACAAGGATCAGCACATGGATCGCAGCGATCACCGTTGTCACACACACACGTTGAAAAGAAGTATCCTGATATAACATGCCTGCCACAAAAAATACAAATAAAATTTTTACGAACTCACTCGGCTGGATCGAAATTCCTGCAATGGAGAGCGAAATTTTAGCTCCATAACTTGTATTTCCGGCGATCGTCACAACCAAAAGCGCCAGGATCCCAACGATTGCAAATAACCAGTATAATTTCCGCACAAATCCAACCCGGTTGATCAATACCGGGATGATGAGCGAAAATATCATCGACACCAGTGCTATAAAATATTGTTTTCTGGCGCTGTCAAAAGAAAGCCTTGTCAGCATGATAAACCCGATCGTCAAAAGCATGCACAGATTGTTCGTCAAAAGTCTCGATGATCTGCTGTAAAACAATTGATAACAGGTCTGTATCATCGCCAGAAGTACCGCCTGCGCCGCATAAAAAATCAGCATACTGATATCCTCCGTCACCAGATAGATCACCCCAAAGGCATCAAAGTGGATCAGAAAGATTGCTGCGCACTGTCTGCTTAAAATATGTTCTCTTTGTTCCGGTTTGATTTTCTGACGAAATGCCGCAAAGCACTCGTACGTATAAAAAGCAAACATAAAGATCATGAAATATTTTGATATTTCTATGATAAGATTCGTCATGTTTTACTCTACTCCTCTTTTATAATGACCATTGGTATACTCCCCCTGGTACACATCTGCGAGGTTTTTTCTTCCCTCATAAAATACAGTCTCATAAATCGCAAGGATCTGCCGCACTTTCTCCTCACTCTCCACCGTAAAGTTCAGTCTGAAGTTGGAAAAATCTGCTTTTTGCAGCTCCTTCCCATAGCCAAACAACATCAGTGGCGTCGTATTATAAATGGTATTATAACATTCCATACAGTTATTTTTGACCGGGAAAAATTTTCCATAACGGTCTTTTAAATATGTTACTACAGATGTCGTATCACATTTTCCGGTATTGGCATGCACACACTGCGCCGATGTCATCAACGGGAGATATCCATAAAGTACCACCTCGCTGTCTGTATTATCCCTCTTTTTCAGTTCACCACGGTTTAATTCATAAGGTGTCGTCATACGGACCGGATGAAATTCACGGAACATTTCCTGTGCTCTGTGATTATAAGTATAAAGCCCCTGATCAAAGATTATTGGCATCTGCGGCAGATACTTATGTACAAACCAGACTGCATCCAGACTCTTTACCACCACTCCATCCACAGAACAGCTGTCCAGTTGTTTCAGGGATCCCAGATAAAAATCCGAGGTGTTTTTCCGAAAAACAGATGGGAACACATAATATGCCTTTTTCCCCGCCGCATGAATTTTTGCAATATCCGCTTTTAATTCTTCCCACAAATCCTTTCTGCGGTAGCAGGCCTGATCCAGATAAATATCAGAAACCAGTTCATTCTCCAAAAGCGGCTGTAACTGACATCTCTGCTCTGTCAGAGCAGACAAATATTTCTCTGGTGTACCGGCTGTACTCTCCTGCGCCTTCATTCCGGCACGATCCACCTGTTCCACCTCCCTGCGGAACTGTTCCACGCAAAGCTTTTCCAGTCCTTCTAACGCATCTCTTCTGAGCTGGTTTAGAGATTTCATCGGAAGGAAAATGGCATCCTTCATCGCAATTGTAAGATTCTCAAACTCAAACGGTGTGTTTCCTGTTTTCTCCATGTTCTCACGTACCTTTTCCATGGATAATGGCTGCTTTAATGCAGGCTGTACCACATCACCGCATGCTGTATAACGAAGATCGCCCATTGTCACGTCCAGTATAGCAGACGAATCTTGGGATAATATTAAATTTCCATTGATTTTTTCTTTTATTTCACCACGGCAGAAATCTTCCCTGACTTTCTCCTGAAGCGCTTCATTTCCTTTTGCATGGTTTGGTTTCTGGAACGTAATCATATCTTTTCCATTATGTTTCTCATAATAACCCTTCGTAAAACCACTCCGGTTTCCAAAGTCATAAAGCTTTTGCATATCCTCTTTGGATACATGATAGTCTTTCGCACCATATTCGAAATATCGATCCATATATTTACGATAGACAGACACAACACCGGCAGCATATTCTGCCTGTTTCATTCTGCCTTCAATTTTAAACGAGAAAATACCGCTCTCTGCAAGCTTTGGGATATCCTCGATCGTGCAGAGATCTTTCGGGCTTAACACAAATGGCTCACAGGCAATTTTTTTCCACTTCGCATCGTAAACTTCATAGGGAAGCCTGCATGGCTGCGCACATCTGCCGCGGTTTCCGCTCCTGCCTCCAAGCATACTGCTGAGCAGACACTGTCCGGAATAACAGTAACACAATGCTCCATGCACAAAACTTTCGATCTCGATATCCACATGATCAGCAATATCCTTAATCTCCGCAAACGACATCTCACGCGCTGTCACTACTCTTGTTGCGCCAAGCTCTTTCATCATTTCTGCGCCATAGCGGTTACAGATGGTCATCTGGGTGCTTGTGTGAATATCCATTTTGGGAAAATACTCACGGATAAACTGAAAAGCCCCCATATCCTGCACGATCACGGCATCTAATCCCTGCTCATAATACGGGCGCAGATAGTCATATAACTGAGCTTCTAACTCTTCTTCTTTCAACAGCGTATTTACGGTAAGATAGAGTTGTTTTCCATGAATATGCGCTTCGTCAATTGCACGGAGCAGTTCTTCCTCGGAAAAATTATTGGCATATGCCCTGGCGCCGAACTGTCCGCCACCCACGTACACAGCGTCTGCCCCTGCATTTAGTACCGCCCTGAAAATATCATACGAACCGGCCGGTGCTAATAATTCTAACTGATTTTTTTTCATCTTTTCACCTGTTTATTTTCAAACCTGAACATTGTCTATAAGGAAAAAGGGACGATAAAATCGTCCCCGTATCTATTCTTCTTTTTTTGCGTTCTTTTCTTCTCCGTGCTTCTTTGCACCAGGAACTTTTCCAAGCAGGGCATCCTCTAAAGAAGCCTCCAGTTTTGTTTTGTTTAACAGAAGTTCTTTGTTCGCAGCCTCTAATTTTGCTTTGCTCAACAGAAGTTCTTTATTCTCAGCCTGCAATTCTGTCAGAGTCTTCTCATCGCTCTCGGTTTTAATCTGGTTTGAGATCAGATCATGCTTCAGATTATAAATCTCACGATCCTTCATCTCAATATCCTGTTCTAACTTCTCCACCTGTGCTTTTGCCTTAAAATAATCATCCGCAATATTCAACTGTAACAGAGTTGCCTTCATATCCGTCGGAAATCTCCGATAGTCTTCCATGGAATCAAACTCATTTATTTTATTGTTGATATAAGCCGCTACTTTCTGTAGGTATTCTTCTCCCTCATAGCCGCTTAAAGTATAAACTTTACCGCCAATGATCACTTCAGCACTGGACTTCTCAGACATAACGATCTCCTCCCGGCAGGCTTTTGCCTTTCCCAATATACGTACAAGCTATAGTATATGTTATATATTATATAAGCAAGATATTGTAAAAGCAATAACAACTTGCACTATTTTTCAATTCCAAAATGCTGATAGGCAAGATCTGTTACCATTCTGCCCTTTGGTGTCCGGATCACAAAACCGTTCTGGACAAGATACGGCTCGTAGACATCTTCGATCGTTCCGGAATCCTCCCCGATGGAAGCTGCCAGTGTATCCAGTCCCACCGGTCCTCCCTGAAACTTTTCAATAATTGTCATCAGGATATTCCTGTCATTCTGATCAAGACCAAACTTGTCGACTTCCAAAAGATCTAACGCAAAAGAAGCAACATCTTTTGTGATCTTTCCGTCATATTTCACTTCCGCAAAATCTCTGACGCGTTTTAACAGCCGATTTGCAAGACGAGGTGTTCCTCTTGATCTTCTCGCAAGCTCGTAGGCTCCATCCTCGTCAATCTCAACACCTAACTTCTCTGCCGAATGGATAATAATGGTTTTCAATTCATCCACCGTGTAAAATTCAAGATGATGGATCACACCAAACCTGTCCCGGAGCGGTGCAGACAAAAGACCTGCCCTTGTCGTTGCCCCTACCAGTGTAAACTTCGGAAGGTCAAGACGGATGGAACGTGCGGTAGCCCCTTTTCCGATCATAATATCGATCACGTAATCCTCCATAGCCGGATAGAGCACCTCTTCCACCTGACGGTTCAAGCGATGAATCTCATCCACGAACAGAATATCCCCCTCCTGCAAATTACTTAAGATTGCCGCCATCTCACCCGGCTTTCCAATTGCAGGTCCCGAAGTGATCTTCATGTGAGTTCCCATCTCATTTGCAATAATGCCCGCCAACGTTGTCTTGCCAAGTCCCGGAGGTCCAAAAAACAGGACATGATCTAAAGACTCTCCACGCTGTTTTGCCGCTTCGATATAAACCTTTAAATTCTTCTTGGCTTTCTGCTGTCCAATGTAATCATCTAACGTCTGCGGTCTTAGATTTTTTTCAATTTTAATATCCTCATCCTGAACCTGAGTGGAAATTACTCTCTTTTCCATGTTACCTGTCCTTTTTTACATAAAAGCCATATTTTTCAATGCAGCCTTTAAGATGTCTTCCACATCGGTATCATCTGTAATCTCAATACCGTTTAATGCTTTTAATGCCTCTGAGGATGAATAACCCAGCGCAACCAGTGCCTCGATAGCCTCATTCTTGGCTCCTTTGGCTTTGTTTTGAACCGGGTTGTCATTCTTCGCTAACTTCTGTTCAAACGCATCCTCAAGGCTCAATTTATCTTTTAATTCCAGAATCAGACGCTGTGCCGTCTTTGCTCCGACACCCGGTGCTTTTGCGATTGCCTTTGCATCATCGCCAAGCACAGCAAACCGGAGGTCATCTGTCGTCATGACAGAGAGGATCGCAAGTGCGCCCTTCGGCCCGATCCCGCTCACTCCAAGCAGGAGTCTGAACACAAACAGATCATCCTTGGTGAGAAAACCAAATAAGATCATCGCATCCTCCCGCACATGCAGATAAGTATAAACTTTTACCTCTTCCCCCATGGACGGAAGATACTGAAAGGTCTGACCGGTCGTAAAGATCTGATACCCGATCCCGCCAGCCTCGACCACGATATAATCTTCACCTGTCTCTTCTAATGTTCCTTTTATATATGCATACATCCTTTTTTATCCTGCTTTCACGAATCATTAAGCAAGTCTGCCAATGTAATAGAATCCTTTACATTCCTCAAGCACAACATTCTGGATCGTTCCGATCATGTCCGCCGTTCCCGGGAAATGTACCGTTGAATTATTAGTCAGTTTTCCGGTGACAAGAGATGTATCCTGTCCGTTCACTTCCTCAACTAATACCGGAAGTGTCTGACCTGTAAGTTTTCCCGCTTTCTCAGCAGAAATTGTCTGAACCTCATGCAGCAGACGGTCAAATCGTTCCTTGATCACCTCTTCCGGAATCTGGTCATCCATTGTCGCTGCCGGTGTCCCGGTTCTCTTGGAATATATAAACGTAAACGCACTGTCATAGCGGACTCTGCGCACAACATCCATCGTCTCCTCAAAATCTTCCTCGGTCTCTCCCGGGAAACCTACGATAATATCGGTTGTAAGTGCAATATCCGGCACTGCCGCCCTGATCTTATCCACTAATTCCAGATAATGTTCCTTGTCATAATGACGGTTCATGATTTTTAAAATGCGGCTGCTTCCAGATTGCAATGGCAAATGAAGGTGATTGCAGATTTTTTTGGAATTCTTCATCACTTCGATCAGTTCATCCGATAAATCCTTCGGATGGGAAGTCATAAACCGGATACGCTCCAGTCCCTCGATCTTTTCAATCTCCTGCAAAAGCTGTGCAAACGTCATCGGATGTTCCAGATTCCTGCCATAAGAATTGACATTCTGTCCCAGCAGCATCACTTCCACAACGCCGTCCTGCACTAAATGTTCGATCTCACGCACGATTTCTTTCGGCTCACGGCTTCGCTCACGTCCACGCACGTAAGGAACGATACAGTAGCTACAGAAATTATTGCAGCCAAACATGATATTCACACCGGATTTAAAGGAATACTTCCGCTCTACCGGAAGGTCTTCCACGATCTTGTCAGTATCTTTCCAGATATCAATGGTCATGGAATCAGACTCCAGTGCTGTCACGATCAGTTCTGCAAATTTATAAATATTATGTGTTCCAAAAATCAGATCCACAAACCGGTAACTGTTCTGTATCTTTTCAACAACGGTCGGCTCCTGCATCATACATCCACAGAGCCCGATCATCATATATGGGTTCTTTTTCTTAAAGCCTTGTAAATAGCCAAGTCTGCCATAAACTTTGTTGTTGGCATTCTCACGAACGGTACAGGTATTATAAATGACAAAATCAGCCTTTTCATCCGGTGCTTCCACATAACCGATCTGTTCCAGGATACCAACTAATTTCTCGGAATCCCTGGCATTCATCTGGCACCCGAACGTCGTCACGCAGAATGTGAGCGGCGCTCCCTTCTGCTCTGCTAATTCTGCAACATATTTTTTTGCAATATCCATGAAATAATACTGTCTTGCCGGCTCCTCGGAAGGAATCTGCTTTTTATCAATAATGGTAATGTTTCTCTTTTCTTTCATTGTGTTATCCTATCTTTTCTTAAATTATAGCATACTTTTATTGTTTTGGCAAACATATGTTCTGTTTTTTTATAGAACATACCGCAAGTCAGTATTTTATCATTTATTTCCGGATCTGTCCATTCCCGTAAATAATATATTTTGTGCTGGTCAGGGCGATCAGTCCCATCGGTCCTCTCGCATGGAGCTTCTGTGTGGAAATTCCAATCTCCGCACCAAATCCGAACTCAAATCCATCGGTAAAACGTGTCGAGGCATTCACATAAACACAAGCTGCATCGATCTCGTTTAAGAACTTCTCCGCATTGGTATAATTGTTTGTGATGATTGCCTCGGAATGTCCTGTGTTATATTGATTGATATGGGCAATAGCCTCATCAATGGAGGAAACTGTCTTCGCAGAAAGTTTGTAATCTAAATACTCTCTGCCCCAGTCCTCCTCGGTTGCAGGAACAAGCAGCTCTTTTTTCATGCAGCCTTCCTCTGCAATCTGCATCACTTTTTCGTCTCCATGAACTTCCACGTTTTTCTCTGCGAGACGCTCCATTAATTTTGGAAGAAATGCATCCGCAATTTTTTCATGGATGACAAGCGATTCACATGCATTGCACACACCAATCCTCTGTGTCTTGGCATTTAATATAATATCCATTGCCATATCAAAATCCGCAGTCTCATCCACAAAAATATGACAATTTCCGGTTCCTGTTTCAATGACCGGGATTGTTGCCTGATTTACAACAGCTTTGATCAGCCCTGCTCCGCCTCTTGGAATCAGTACATCCACATATTCATTCATTTTCATAAAGGCTGCTGCTGTCTCTCTCGATGTATCCTCGATCAAAGCAATTACCTGCTCTGGAAGTCCCTCTTTTACAAGTGCTTTGCGGATTGTCTCCACGATTGCAATATTGGAATGAATCGCATCACTGCCACCCTTTAAAATCACAACATTTCCAGTCTTAAAGCAAAGGGCAAATGCATCAGCCGTCACGTTTGGTCTTGCCTCATAAATAATTCCGACAACGCCAAGCGGTACTCGTTTCTGACCAATCATAAGTCCGTTTGGTCTTTTTTTCATTCCCAGGACCTCCCCGATCGGATCATCCAGCGCTGCAACCTGCCGCAGTCCTTCCGCCATCTGCGCAATCCGCACTTCTGTCAAGAGCAGACGATCAAGCAGCCCTTCCGGCATATGATTTTTCTTACCATTCTCAATATCAATTTTGTTGGCATCCAAAATGGAATTTTGTTCTTTCACTAAAAAATCTGCTACTGCAAGAAGTGCCTGATTTTTCGTGTTTGTATCAAGTATTCCAATTTTTGGTGCAATTGCTTTTGCCTGTTTACAAATTTCCAATAATTCCATTCTATACTCCCTTTCTGATCACTTCTGTCTCGGTATATATTTCATGCATTTCGACATCATAAATATCGGTTACCAAAGATTCTTCTAACTGATTTGCATAACAGACCGCATATCGTTTCAGCTTCGGATTTTTTGCAAAAAAGCGGTCATAATAACCCTTTCCATATCCATAACGGCTGCCGTCCCTGCCAAACACGCTTCCCGGAACAATGACCGGCTGTTTGTCCGGAACTGCCCTGACACAGTTTTCCATTGGTTCCATCACATGAAATGCGCCCTCTTTCAACTGCATAAAATCATCTATATAGTAAAAATCCATCTGATTTTCTTCCCTTGTTCTCGGAAGTGCAATCTTTTTCCCATCTGACCATGCCTGTAAAAACAATGCACGGCAGTCCACCTCATTTTTCAACGGATAATAAGCAAAAATTTCCTGCGCATTTTGATACCAGCCGGTTTGAAGCAGCCTCTTTACAATAACACCGCTTTTTTCCGCTACCTCTTTCTCTGACATTGCATTTCGGATTGCAAGATGTTCCTTACGAAAGCTTTTTGGATTTGTTTCCATATTTTTCACCAAGGTTTTCTATGGTTCCATCCTCATTTTGGATATCAATATTATTCAACTGTGCCGTGAGATTCTTCTTCACATCCGCCACAAATTGTTTGCGCAGAAGCGCCTGTTCCTTTTTTTCCGCCTCGGTCAGTCCCTCGGCTTTTGATTTTCTGTATAACTCATTAATTCTGTCGATTTTTGATTGTTCCATTATCCTATTGTCTCCATTATAAAATCTGCGATATGAAAGCTTTCGCTCTTATCGGCTTTAAAAATTGTTCCTGTAAAATCATCATCAATAATATGATGTAAAATGCAGACATCCACGCCATTGGCAATGACCATATCTGCACCGGAAAGCGTTGCAATCTTTGCCGCGGTGAGTTTTGTCGCCATGCCGCCGGTTCCGACATCACTTCCAGTAGAACCTTTCGCCATGCCAAGCAGTTTCGTGTCTATCTTATCTACTACTTTAATTAATTTTGCGTCTGGATTTTTATGCGGATCATCCGTAAACAAACCATCAATATCCGACAAAAGGATCAAAAGGTCTGCTCCTACCAGAGAAGAAACGATTGCTGACAATGTATCATTGTCACCAAACTGCATTTCATAAGTAGAAACTGTATCATTTTCATTTACAATCGGGATTACCCCAAGCCGAAATAGCTCCTCAAATGTATTCTGGGCGTTTTCTCTCGACACTGGGTTTACCATTGTATTTTTTGTCATCAGGATCTGTCCTGCGATCTGGTTGTACTCTGCAAACATTCTCTGATATGTCATCATGAGTCTTGCCTGTCCAACCGCCGCACATGCCTGCTTTGTTGAAATATCCTTCGGTCTCTCATTCAGACCGATCGTCTGACGCCCCACTGCGATCGCACCGGAACTTACCAGACATACATCCATTCCGCGGTTTCTCATATCACAGATTTCACGCACCAGATGTTCCAGTTTCGTAAAATTCAGATTTCCGGTTTCTCCTCTGTTCAAAGAAGAGGAACCGATTTTTACAACTACTCTTTTTTTCTTAGTAAAATCAAATTCTTTCTCGCTCATGCTGCCCCTCTTTATGCTACCGTCTATAGGCAATTGCGAAACTCATCTTAATCTTCTTAAATTGTGAGAAATTAACAAAAACATTCAAGTTAGTTTTTTATGAGTTTCGCAATTGTCTATGTAACTTCCATTTTTTCCGGTGAAGTTTGAATACACAATGCTTTCAAAATTATATAGGTTTTTCAAACTTCACGTCAAATATAACTTTAACATATCTTGTTCCAAATATCAAAATACTTTTTCCATTTACCACAGCAAAGTACATATTTTAATCCGACTAAAATAATTCATATGTCATAATAAGCTTAAAAAGGTTGCTATATTAAGTCTGACCTAACATAGCAACCTTTCCCAAGTTCTTTGAAATCTAATATTTGTGCTCTGTCTTATTATCCTAGAGAATGATTTTCTTCGGACACTTCTCAGCACAGAGACCGCATTTTGTACATTTCTCCTGATCGATGTATGCAACATTATCCACTACGTGAACTGCATCAGATGGGCAGTTTTTCTCACATAAGTGACAGGCAATACATCCAACAGAACATGCCTTCATAACATCTTTACCTTTGTCTTTGGAGCTGCACTGTACGATATGTTTTGCGCTCACTGGTAAAAGCTCGATCAGATGTTTTGGACATGCAGCAACACATTTGCCACATGCTTTACATGCATCCTTGTCAACAACTGCAACACCGTCTACGACATGGATCGCATCGAATGGACATGCTTTCACACAGTTACCAAATCCAAGACATCCGTAGTTGCAGGATTTTGGTCCACCATTTGGAACAAATGCCATAGCAGCACAATCCTGAACTCCTGTGTACTCATAATCCTGATTTGCTTTCTCACAGGTTCCGGCACATTTAACGAATGCTGCTTTGCGCTCACCTTCTTCTGCCTTTACTCCCATGATCTCACCGATGATGGCTGCAACAGGTGCTCCACCAACCGGACACTGATTGACTGGAGCTTCCCCTTTTACGATAGCGGCTGCAAGTCCGGAACATCCGGCATATCCACAACCACCACAGTTATTTCCAGGAAGAGCTTCTGTCACAGCTACTTCTCTCTCATCTACTTCTACTTTGAATTTTTCTCCGGAAACACCAAGGAAAAATCCAATTAAAATACCAACACCGCCGACTACAACGGCTGCAAAAATAATTGCTGTAACGTTCATCGTCTTTTTCCTCCTAAATCATTCCTGAGAATCCCATGAATGCGATTGACATCAGACATGCTGTGATCAGTACAATTGCAGTTCCCTGGAAAGGCTTTGGAATATCATTGTATTCAATCTTCTCACGAAGTCCAGCCATAATTACGATTGCGATCAGGAAACCAAATGCAGTTGCAAAACCATTTACAACACCCTGAAGAATGTTATATTCTTTGGTAACGTTTGTAAGTGCAACACCTAATACGGCACAGTTTGTTGTGATCAGTGGCAAATACACACCCAAGCTCTTGTATAAAGCTGGCATGGATTTCTTTAAGAACATCTCTACAAACTGTACTAATGCTGCGATAACAAGAATGAATACGATTGTCTGTAAATAAGTAAGGTCAATACCTTTGCTTAACAAATATTCATTTGCAAGAATATATTTATAAATCAATCCGGTTACAAAAGATGAAATTGTAATAACGAATACAACTGCGCCACCCATTCCGGCTGCGGTCTCAGTTTTCTTGGATACACCTAAGAATGGACAGATACCAAGGAACTGGCTTAATACAACGTTATTTACAATCGCAGATCCGACTGCAATTAAAATTAATTCTTTCATCTGTATCTATCCTCCTACTCTGTTTTCTCAGCAGCTGCTGATTCCGGTTTTTTACCGGTACATGTTGCAGACATTCCACATCCTGCACAATCACCAGTGATACATCCGGATGGTTTTGCAAGTGGTTTGCCTTTTGCTTCCATCTTAGCTCTTACAATATTCATAACAGCAACCAGACATGCAAGTACAAGGAATGCACCAGGTGCCATAACGAAGATTGTGATTGGTGTGAACCAGCTTAAAGAAAGAACCTGTGCGCCAAAAATCTGTCCTGCACCGAGCAATTCACGGAACAGACCGATCAGTGTCAGACCAAGTGTAAATCCAAGCCCCATACCAAGTCCATCGAAGATAGAAGGAACAACCGGATTCTTGGAGGCATAGCTTTCCGCACGTCCTAAGATGATACAGTTTACAACGATCAGAGGAATATACACACCCAGAGAGTCAGAAAGACTTGGTGTATAAGCCTGCATCATAAACTGTACAACTGTAACGAGTGAAGCAACGATCACAATGTAAGCCGGCATACGCACACCGTTTGGAATGACCTTACGGAATGCTGAGATCAATAAGTTGGATAATACCAATACTACAGTTGTAGAAAGTCCCATACCAAGTCCGTTGATAGCAGATGATGTAACCGCCAGAGTAGGACACATTCCAAGCATCAGAACGAAGGTCGGGTTTTCTTTGATAATACCATTATATAAACGTTCTACATTTTTGTTCATTAGTTTGTACCTCCTAATACATTCTGGAAGTATGCGATGCAAGCATTCACACCGTTTGCCATAGCTTTGGATGTGATAGTTGCACCTGAGATAGATTCAATCTCACTGTCAGAAGAAGGTGCTGCTTTTACAACTGTAAAGGAATCAACGTTCTTTCCCTCGAACTGACTATAGAAAGCTTCTTCCTGTGCTTTCATACCAAGTCCAGGTGTTTCTGCGATATTTGTAATAGAATAGCCATTTACAGTGCCATCATTCTGGATACCAACAGAGAAGGTAATACTTGCCTGGCTGGCGTCTTTTGCTGTAACGGTCAAAACATAACCGATCACATTGCCGCTTGCATCGAGTGCTGTATTCACACTGTCGATCTGGTCAGAAAAACCTTTTTCTGTCATGAGTGCTGCTGCTGCGTCTGCATCAAAATCACTGTATTCCTCAAAAGATGCTGCATCTTCAAATACCTGTTTGTAGGCAGCCTGTGTTTTTTCGTAATTTACCTGATCAATGGAAGGTTTGGTAATTCCATAGACAACTCCGAGGATCAAACCAAGAACGACTGTAAATGCGAATAAAACCAAAGCGTCATGTACGATCTTTTTATTCATAATTTACTTTGCCTCCTTTTCAGGTTTTGTTTTCACAACACCAAAAGCGTTTGGTACTGTGTATTTCTCGATCATAGGAACTAAGAGGTTGCTTAAGATAATTGCAAAGGAAACTCCTTCTGCATTGGCTCCGAAGCAACGGAACAGTCCTGTAAAAATACCACAGCAGATACCAAAAATGATCTGTCCTCTTGGTGTGATTGGAGATGTAACATAGTCTGTCGCCATGAAGAATGCACCAAGCATTAATCCACCGCCGCAGAGCTGTGCTGTCACATAGTTCATGTCAAATCCATGTCCACCAAACAGCAGAATGAATACAACAAATGTAATAATATAGGAAGCCGGGATTCTAAGGTCGATAACGCCCATTAAAATCAGGAAAATAGCTCCAATTAAAATTGCGATTGCAGATGTCTCACCGATTGTACCTGCTGTCTTACCGATCAGCATGCTCATGGTGTTCACTGCTTCCCCATTTCTCATCTGTGCAAGTGGTGTTGCTCCTGAGTATGCGCCTACAGTGAAGTTTGTCATATCCGCTGCAAATGCGATCAGTAAGAAACATCTTGCTCCGAGAGCCGGGTTCATGAAGTTCTGTCCAAGTCCACCGAACATCATCTTAACAATGACGATTGCGAACACACCGCCGATGACTGCTTCCCACCAAGGAAGGGATGCCGGAAGGTTTAATGCAAGAAGTAAACCTGTTACAACGGCACTTAAATCATCGATGCTGTTCTTTTTATGTACGATCTTGTTGAAGATCCATTCGGAAGCTACACAGCTTGCGATAGTTACTAAAATTAAAATTAACGCTCTGATACCAAAGTTATAAATACCAAACAAACTGGTTGGCAGTAATGCCATGATCACATAAAGCATAATTTTGCTTGTTGTGTCTTTCGAGCGTACGTGTGGTGATGATGAAACATGATATAAATCACTCACGGGATCCACCTCTTTCTTCGTATTTTTTTCACAATAAAATCTTATAAAACTCTCTTTATTGTCTGTTTATTTTTTTCTCTTTGCTGCAAGAACCTGTTTTTTCATGGTCTTGATGGACTGTGCCAACTGACGTTTTGCAGGACATGCGAAACTACAGCTTCCGCACTCGATACATTCCAGTCCATGCCATTTTTCAAACTCATCTGCTACACCATGATCTGCCATCTTTGCAAGTCTGGATGGGATCAACTGTTCCGGACACGCTTCCACGCAACGTCCACAGTTAATACATGGAGATGTTTCTGCTTTTGCAACTTCATCCTCTGCCAAACACAACAGGGAAGAAGATGTCTTGGTTGTCGGGATATCTAAGGAGAACATAGAGAATCCCATCATAGGTCCACCGGAGATAATCTTCTCTGGCTGTACTTTGAATCCACCGGCAGCTTCTACTAATTCTGCATAGTTGGTTCCAATGTAATATAAGAAGTTTCCAGGATTTGCAACCGCATCACCTGTGATTGTTGATACACGGTTCATAACTGGTTTTCCTAATTTTACTGCGTTGTAGATTGCAATGATTGTCTCTACGTTATCTACGATACATCCTGCATCAGCAGGTAACATTTTGGAGTTGATTGCTCTTCCTGTAACAGCGTAGATCAACTGACGCTCACCACCCTGTGGGTACTTCGTCTGTAATGGACAGACTTCCATACGTGGTTCGTCTTTGGTTAACTCCTGTAATTTTGCGATACAGTCCGGTTTATTATTTTCAACACCGAACACACCTTTTGCTTTATCAAAGATCTGTAAAATAATCTTCATTCCGGCAACTAACTCTTCCGGATTTTCAAGCATTCTGCGATAGTCAGCCGTCAGATATGGCTCACACTCTGCGCAGTTTGCGATAATGTACTCAATCTTCTCCGGCTCCTTTGGAGAGAGTTTTACATGAGTTGGGAAACCGGCACCACCCATTCCGACAACGCCTGCTTCTTTTACTTTGTTAATGATTTCTTCCTTGGAAAGAGCTGTCACATCCTCACATGGAGTGAACTCAGCTTCCTTATACTCTCCATCATTCTCAATGACAATGGAATTCACCATATCTCCAACCGCTACACGGCGTGGTTCAATGGCTTTTACGGTACCGGATACAGATGCGTAGATTGGAGAAGAAACAAAACCTCCTGCTTCTGCAATCTTCTGACCTCTTAATACGGTATCACCTTTCGCTACAATTGGATTTGCTGGTGCGCCGATATGCTGGGATACCGGATAAACCAGATCGCCCTTAGGTAAAACTTCCTTGATTGGCTGATCTTTTGCCAGTTCCTTTCCTTCATAAGGATGGACGCCACCTTTAAATGTCTTTAAACCCATTTTTGTGCCCCGCTTTCTCTTATTTAGTATTATATTTTGCGCTAGAATCACAAAATATCATCAGCATGATTATAACACAGCTCTCTCAGATGAAATATGTTTTTTTTGTATTTTTTTTAGAACCTTTTGACAAGTTTTTAACAATAATATACATATTTTTTAGAATATATAAATAATTTTTACATAATAAAATCTATGTATTCTTTTCGCCGGATATGGTAAACTGTGGTGGAAAACACGATAAAGGAAACGATATACCTATGAAAATCTGGAACAAAACACACCATCTTACCGATACAAATTTAATTTTAAATGAAACATTCACAGAAGACGCATTTTTCTTTGATATTGAAACGACCGGTTTCTCTCCCGCCTATACTTTCCTCTACCTGATAGGCTGTGCGCACCGTGTGGGTGACAATTTTATCATCACACAGTATTTCGCCGAGACAAAAGAGGAGGAAGGCGCGATTCTCTCTGCCTTTCTGCAGGAACTCTGCCACTATCAGACCGTCATCTCCTTCAACGGACTTGGATTTGATATTCCTTATTTAAAAAAGAAATGTGAAAAATATGGTCTTACACACCCTTTTGACGAAAAAGACTATATTGATATTTATAAAGAAGTTTCTGGCTTAAAATTTTTGCTCAAACTGCCAGACTACAAACAGAAAACCATAGAACGTTTCCTCGGTCTCTCCAGAAATGATACTTTTTTCGGAGGTGAACTGATCGAAGTTTACCAGAATTATTTAAAAACTCCCGATGAGCAGGCAATGTTCTTTCTGAAACAGCACAATTACGAAGATGTGCTTGGCATGACCGGACTGATTACCATCCGCAGTTACAGAAAGCTTTTTGACGGGGCTTTTACTGTGAATTCGACAGAAACAAATATTTACAAAGACCGCAATGGCATCCCTCAGAAGGAGCTGATCCTCACGCTGCAAAACCAATACCCGATTCCACAGCGTGTCTCCTGCCAGACGGATGCATTTTATCTGATCTGTGATGGCATGCAGTCCAAATTGCGGATTCATCTGTTTGAGGGCACATTGAAGTTTTTCTTCGATCACCCGGAAGATTACTACTATCTTCCGGCAGAAGATATGGCAATCCACAAAAGTGTCGCCACCTATGTAGACAAAGATTTCCGTAAAAAAGCAACTGCCGACAACTGTTACACAAAAAAAGACGCTATCTTTGTTCCACAATACGAAACATTGATCACGCCTTTTTTCAAAGAATCAAGCAAGGACAAGCTCACTTATTTTGAACTGACCCGGGAGTTTCTGGATTCTGATTCTCTTCTGCGCCAGTATACCAGTCATGTTTTCCGCCATTTTCTTGCCGCAAAACATTAGCTTTGCTCTGCGTCTGTCCTTTCTTCTTTTTGGATCTGGCAGAACTCAATCGCAAAAATAACCAAAGACATCACCGCGGTCATAATATTGCTGACTGCCATCACAATGCCTGCGCTCACGTTGCCGAGATCTGTGAAATGCTGCAGTCCCCATAACACCGGAATTCGAAAAACAAACACTCTGGAGAAATTCAAAAGCAGTGTCAGTTTTGTTTTTCCATATCCATACAAAAATGCCATGACCGCAGCGCTCGCGCCAAGAGGAATCGTTCCTAATGCTTCCATTCTGTATATTTCCATGATCCTGCCCGCAAATTCATGATCTCCATTGGCAAACAGATCTGCAATCTGATGCAGGCAGAGCAGAGAAGCCGACATCAATACCACACTGAGGGTAAGGTTCATAACAAGTACACACCAGAAAGCTTTCAATGCCCTCTTTTTCTTTCCGGCACCAAGATTCTGGCTGATGATTGCAGAAGCACCCTCCTGAAATCCATTCTGTGGATTTGTCGTAATGCCTCCAATATTGTTCGATATTCCAAGTGCCCCGACTGTGAGTGTACCATAGACGGTACTCATGGAATTGACTACAACTTTTCCCAGTGAAAATGCCATTTTTTCAACGATCACCGGAACAGAAAGTTTTATCATAGGCGCGACTACCAATTTTCGGAATGAAATTGCCTTCCAGGAAAAGCCGAAAACATTTTCTTTTGCATTCATATAAAACACTGCGACACCGAGCAGCGCCAGCTGTGAAACAATCGTCGCAATCGAAATATAATTAATCCCACCTTTTAACACATAAACAAAGAAAGCAGTCAGTGACAATTTAATTCCGATCACCATCATATTCAAATTTAAGATGCGTTTGGAATTTCCTCTTGCCCGCTCAATTGCGATATACACATTATTAAAAAAGATGATGACAAGACTGACTAGTTCCAGAATAAAATAGACAGTCCCCTCCTCGATAAATTCTTCCGGCGTATTCGCTAGTCGTAAAAATTGCGGAGCAACCGGGATCAAAATTGCAAGAATTGCCATGCCAAGCAATCCACATAAAGCAAAAAGTGTGCTCACACGTCTTTTGACCAGTTCAAAATTTCCTTCTCCATAGGCTTCACTGATCTTAATGCTCGCTCCAACCGCAAGTCCACCGCCCAGAGCAGAAATCGCCATGTTGATCTGTGACAGATATGCGACCGTTGACACTGCATTTGCACTGATGTGCGCCGCCATCATCGTGTCCAGTATTTTAAAAAGCTGGTTCAGGCTCTGATAAATTGCAAGTGGATAGCATACTTTCCAAATCACTTTCCACATAGATCCTTCCAGTGCAAATTCCCGGAATTTCCGATCCTTTTCCGATAAAGCAACGTTCATTTTATCTTCTCCTCATGTAAATAACTTTACTTTTTCTATAGTTCCATGATATAACTTTAAAATAAGTATTCATACTGTTTTTATATGCTGTTATTTTATTTTTTACTGATTTTTTGCCATATACTTTCAAAAGGAGAAATTTCATGGAAGAGATTCTTTTATCAGATAAAATCAAAGATTACAAAATTGACTTTGCAGAACGCGATGCTGATTTTCATATGGATCGATTTCACTACCATCCATATTACGAGATTTATTTTCTGCTTTCCGGAAACTGCAGTGCACTGATCAATCATTCTATTTACCACCTGGTTCCGGGAGATTTTGTTCTGATTCCGCAATCCACCATGCACCGTTTTGTGTATGACTGCAATTCGACAGTAAAACGCTACAATTTATTTTTCACAATGGACTTTGCCGCTTCGCTTTTTCATTCTGATACAAAGGATATCCTGGAGCATTTATTTCATTATCCTGTGCTTCATCTTACTTCTCTGCTTCAGGGCAATGCCACGCGCTTATTTGATACCTTATATCAGGAAACCGTAGGACAGGACTCCTGCAGTCAGGCTGTGATTCCCGCTTATATTTCTCTGATTCTCTCACTGCTTGTAAGAAACAGAAATCACATACAGCTGCAGGATCTCGATTCCGCAGAAAATGCCATTCAGGCATCCGCCCGTTATATATCCACGCATTTTCAGGAACCTGTATCTCTGCATATGGTCGCAGATTATGTACATATGAGTCCAACTTATTATTCCAAAAAATTCAAACAAATTACCGGGGTAGGTTTTAAAGAATACCTGACAAAGACACGCCTCTACGAGGCCACAGAATTATTGACACATACCAGCCTGAACGTGACAGAGATTGCCATCCGCTGTGGTTTTAATGATGGGAACTATTTTGGGGATGCTTTTCGGAAAGAATTTGGTCTCTCACCACTGCAATACAGAAAAAGACGAAAAAACCTTTTGTGATGGTTTTTTCGCCTTTGTAATTCTATTATTCTTTTTCAAAGAAGAAAGATTTATCCCGGACAAATCCAAGTTCCTTATAATTCATAATCTGTTCTGTGCTTCCGATAAAGAGAACTCCTCCCTTTGTCATGCACTGATTGAACTTTTTATAAATCTCATCCTTGGCTTCCTCGGTAAAGTAGATCACAACATTTCTACATACGATCAGATTACAGCCAGTCGGATATGGATCTTTCAGCAGATTGTGTTCTTTGAATTCCACCCTGCGTTTGATCTCATCTGAGATCTGATAGGATGTTCCAATTTTCTTGAAGTATTTATCCTTTAGATCCTTCGGAACATTCGCAATACTCTTCTCATTGTAGAGTCCCATTCTTGCTTTATCCAAAACCTGCTTGTCAATATCTGTAGCAATTACTTTGATATTAGCAAGTGGTATCTGTCTCGACAACGCCATAACTAGAGAATATGGTTCGTCTCCGGTAGAACATGCTGCACTCCAGACTTTCAGATTCTTTCCATAGGTTTTGATCAGTTTTGGGAATACCTCCCCCTCTAAGATCTTCCACTGCTCCGGATTACGATAAAATTCAGAGACATTGATGGTCAAAAAGTTGACGAACTGTTCGAATTTTTCCTTATCCTTTTTGATCAGATCCACATATGCATCATAGGAAGTGATTCCATTCTTATTAATAAGCGTATCAATTCTACGACGCATCTGTTTTTCCTTATAACAGTTCAGATCGATCTTAGTTAACGCATATACATCTTTTTTGAATTTTTCATAATTATCAAGCATATTATTCCTCTGTATGAACTTCAGCAGCTTCTACAGCATCCTCTTCCGGTGCCTCTAAGGCTTTGATCGATAAGCTGATCTTCTTGTCATCTTCATTGAAATCTACCACTTTTGCTTCGATTTCCTGTCCGATCTTTAATACATCAGCCGGTTTTTCTACATGATCCTTGGAGATCTGGGAAACATGAAGTAATGCATCAACACCTGGAGCAAGCTCAACGAATGCACCAAAATCTGTCATTCTTGCAACTTTTCCTTTTACAATATTGCCAACTGCAAACTTCTCTGCTGCTCCGTTCCATGGATTCTCAGAAGGGAATTTCATGCTGAGTGCGATCTTTGTTTCGTTGATATCTTTGATGAATACTTTTACAGTATCTCCAACATTAAATACTTTCTTAGGACTTTCTACTCTGCCCCAGGACATCTCTGAAATATGAAGTAATCCGTCTGCTCCGCCTAAATCAATGAATGCACCGAAGTCTGTTACATTCTTAACAGTTCCTTCCATGACATCACCGACTTTGATCTTTGCAAACAGTTCTTTCTGCTGCTCTAATTTCTTCTCAACTAATAACTGTTTTCTGTCACCGATGATTCTTCTGCGTTTTGGATTGAACTCGCTGATCACAAACTGGATCTCCTGATCTTTGTATTTGGAAAGATCTTTCTCATAAGAATCAGATACAAGGCTTGCCGGGATGAACACTCTCGTCTCATCAACAACAACACATAAACCACCATCTAATACCTGGGAAACTTTTGCTGTTAAAACTTCTTTGTTCTCAAAAGCTTCCTCTAATCTCTTGCTTCCTTTTTCAGCAGCGAGACGTTTGTACGTTAAGAGAACCTGTCCCTCGCCATCGTTTACTTTTAATACTTTTGCTTCCATTGTATCACCAACAGAAACCATAGTTGTAAGATCTGCGTTAGACTCGTTTGTATACTCATTGCGAGTGATGATTCCGTCTGATTTGTATCCGATATTTAAAACGATCTCATCAGGTTTCACATCGATAACGGTACCTTCAACTACCTCTCCATTTCTTATTGTTTTAAATGATTCCTCCAACATTTGTTCAAAACTCATTTCTGACATTCTTTTGAACCTCCTCAATAATATTGTTTGGGGTAGATGCCCCTGCGGTAATACCTACGTTATCGGTGGATTTTAATCTGGTCAAATCAAGATCCTTTATTGTTTGTATATAGTAAGTATTTTCACATTCTTTTTTACAGATTTCAAATAACTTCTGCGTATTAGAACTAGCCCTGCCGCCAATGACGATCATGGCATCGACTTCTTTTGCAATACGTTCTGCTTCAGTCTGTCTTTCCTCTGTAGCATTGCAGATAGTATTTAAAACAATAATATCATAACCTTTTTCGTTCACAATTTCAACTAATTCTTGAAATTTATTGTAATTAAATGTCGTTTGTGATACAATACACACTTTTTTTTCGGATGAAAGCGTAAATTTTTCTGCCTCCTCACATGTTCCGATCACAGTTGTCTCCGTTGGATCAGACCATCCTTTAATGCCTTCCACTTCCGGATGTGTCTCATTTCCAATAATAATAATATGATATCCTTCTCTGCTGTACTGTTCCACAAGACGGTGGATCTTCAACACAAACGGACAGGTTGCATCTACGATCTCAAATCCCAGTGCCTTGATCTCATCATAGATTTTTCTCTCCACACCGTGTGATCTTATGATCACGGTTCCTTTTGGCCTGCCCTTTAATTCATCGGTCGAATGGATGACCTGCACACCTTTTTTTTCAAGATCTGCAACAACCTCTTCATTATGGATGATCGGTCCAAAGGTATAGATCGGTGTCTGATTTTTTTCTGCCTCTTTGTATACCGTTTCCACGGCTCTTTTTACGCCAAAACAAAAACCGGCACTTTTTGCTAAAATAATGTTCATAAATCATTCCTTATCTATTCGTTTTCTGATTCCTGCTTCTTTCAGCCGTTTTCCTGTTAACAGCCTTTTTTCTCTTCATAAATAGAGCGGATTGCCTCCACCACCTGATCGATATTCATCTCAGAAGAATCTACCAAAACCGCATCCTCTGCCTGTTTCAACGGAGAAGTCTCACGGTGCATATCCCGGTAATCACGGTCGATGATATCCTTCTCGATCTCATCAAAGTCACAGAAAACACCTTTTGCAGTCAATTCATCGTATCTTCTCTGCGCTCTTGTCTTAGAACTTGCGGTCAGATAAATCTTCACCTGCGCATTTGGAAGCACGCATGTTCCGATATCTCTTCCGTCCATGATAACGTCCGTGCTCTCTGCAAGCTTTCTCTGCAGTTCCACTAATTTGGTACGGACAACCGGATATACGCTTGTCGCAGAAGCCATATTACCGACTTCCTCCGTACGGATAAATCCGTTTACATTTTTACCATTTAAAATAACCTGCTGTTCATTATTTTCATAGGCAATGGTCACATCCACATTCGGACATGCTTCCGCAATTTTTGTTTCATCCGAAGAGGCGATTCCGTTTGTCAGGAAATAATATGCCATGGCACGGTACATCGCACCGGTATCTACATAGATAAAACCAAGCTCCTTTGCCAGTTTTTTTGCGATTGTACTTTTTCCAGCTCCGGCTGGCCCGTCGATTGCAATATTCATACTCATAATATATCCATTCCTCTCTTTTTTATCTACTTTTAAGTGATTGCGAAACTCTTATTTACGTTGAGAAGTTTGTGAAGAATTAACAAAATTTTCAAAGACACGCTTTCGCTACGTGTCGCTGGTAACGGTACTAAGAAGCCAGTCATGACTAAATGTCATTCCTACCTTCTAAGGACCGACCGCTCCCCAGTGTCTTCTCAAGCTTTTGTCAATTCTCCACAATTTACGCTACTTTATCTATGAGTTCCGCATTACCTATTATTTGTTTTCGTTATTCGATGCATGTCCCGGCGAGATGTCCGGTAGACCATGCGATCTGGAGATTGAAACCACCTGTCACAGCATCTAAATCCAACACCTCTCCACAGAAATATAAATGTCTGACAAGTTTTGACTCCATCGTCGATGGATTCACCTCACTGACTTTGACACCGCCTTTTGTGATAATTGCCTCATTAAAATCACGCAGTCCATTTAACGTTAACGGAAAAGCCTTGATGAGCCGCACAAATTTCAGTCGCTCCTCTTTTGTGATCTCGTTTACTTTTTTATCCGGATCGATCCCGGATAATTCAATCATGACCGGGATCATTTTTGCCGGGAAAAGCTTTCCAATGGAATTTTTGAACTGTTTGTTCTTTGCTTCCTCAAAATCTTTCAACACACGCTTGTCTAACTGTTCTTCCGTCAATGCCGGCTTTAAGTCGATCTCCATTGCAAGAGACTCTTTTGCGATATCCGGCCTGATCATCGCACTTGCAGTCAGAATCAATGGCCCGCTGACACCAAAATGCGTAAATAGCATTTCTCCGAATTCATCGTAAAGTACCTTCTTTCCACGGTAAATACGGACATTGACATTTTTTAAAGAAAGTCCCTGCATCTCCCTGACATAGTCTTCTTTTGCGTTAAACGGCACAAGGGAAGGTCTTATCTCCGTCACAGTATGTCCTGCCTCTTTTGCAAAGCGGTAGCCATCCCCGGTTGATCCTGTTGTCTGGTAGGAAAAGCCTCCGGTGGCAACGATCACGTCATCCGCCTGGATTTTCTCTCCGTCAGAAAGCCGCACACCACATACCTTTTTTTGTTCCTCTTCCCCGGAATCTTCATATAATAATGTGTCCACTTCACTGTGAAGTCTGATCTCCACCTGATCTTTTTTTAATACACGCTGCAGTGCTGCGATCACGTCCGAAGAATGATCTGAAACCGGGAAAATGCGGTTTCCGCGTTCATTTTTTACCGGCAGCCCAGCCTGTTCAAAAAAATCAATGACCATCTGGTTATCATATGCGTAAAATGCACTGTATAAAAACTTCCGATTGGTCATGACACTGTTAAAAAGTACATCCATATCACTGGAATTGGTAATATTACACCGGCCTTTTCCTGTGATAAAAAGCTTCTTTCCCAGTTTCTCATTTTTTTCCAATAATGTTACATGATGACCATTTTCTGCTGCAGCGATTGCCGCAAACATTCCGGCAGGTCCTCCGCCGATCACAACTACTCTACTCATTAAATTCGGTATCTCCTATTTTTCCATATCGCATTTTAATGGAGTCATCAATATAATTGATCTCATCACTCTCATATACCTGATATTCATCCCAGATATCTTCCAGCATCTCCAGTGTTTTTGCAACTTTTTTGCGGTTCTTCATGCAAAGTGCAACGATCAGCGCATTGATGACACTGAGCGGTGCTACCAGAGAATCCACGATCGAAGCCATATCACTGTCCGCAATCAGATTGCAGGAGGAATACAGATTCATCGGGGAATGTACACTGTCTGTCAATGTGATTACTTTTGCATTGCGGTTATTTGCAAATTCCATTGCCTTTAAAGTCCGCATGGAATAGCGTGGGAAACTGATCCCGATAATCACATCATCCTTTCCAATCCGGACCATCTGTTCAAAAATCTCACTGGAGCTGCTGGTCTGAAGTAAATGCACATTATCAAACATCAGGTTAAAATAGAATGCCATAAAGGATGCTAACGGCGCACAGCTCCGGATTCCAATAATATAAATGTGCTTTGCGTTTAAAATGGTATTCACTGCGATCTCAAATGCTTCCTGATCGATTTTCTCCAACGTGGTATTGATCTTGTCCGCATCCGAGTGCAGGACCGATTCCAATATTTTCGACTGACTGATTCTTCCATAGGTCACTTCCATACGCTGGATCGAATTCAGCTTGTTTCTCACAAGTTCTTCCAATGCATTCTGGAATTCCGGATACCCTTTGTATCCCAAATGTGTTGCAAAACGCACAACGGTTGATTCACTGACGCCAACTACTTCACCTAATCTGGCGGCTGTCAGAAAAACTGCCTTATCATAATTATCTGTGATATATGTAGCTAATAACTTTTGTCCCTTGCTTAATCTGCTGTAAGATTCATTAATACGATTACTCAGATCACGCGTATTACCCATAGTTCCCCATCCTGTTATCCAATTTCTGTCCGGCAGCTTTTACATAGTATCTGCTGCTTTCGGAACATTTTCAAAATTCCAACATTTTAATTATAGCAAATAGGAACTTTTTTGCAAGAAAAAAGAGGCTGAAAACCAGCCTCTTTTCTGTCCTGTCTTATACCGGATATGCTCCGTTCTTAGTATCTGCTACTGTGGCATCTACTTTTTTCTGCTGAGCTTCTCTGTATTTAAAGAAGTCTGTGGCAACCTGTGGGAATAAAGCGTAGGTTAATACATCTTCATCCTGCTGTTTCCACTGTTTCATCTCAGCTTCGATCTTGTCTAATTCAGGTTCAAGCAAGTCTGCATATCTGCATGTGATCGCATTCTTCTTATCCTCGCCAAGAACCTTGTCAACAACCTCTGGATTGAAAGGTTTTACAGTCTGACCATATTTTCCAAGTAAAACGTCTTTTGTCTCTTTTGTAGCAACTTTGTAACGTTCACCCATCAATACGTTAAATACTGCCTGCGTACCAACGATCTGTGAAGAAGGAGTTACAAGAGGCGGTTCACCAAGGTCTTTACGAACTCTTGGGATCTCCTTTAATACTTCTTCGTATTTATCCTCTGCATGCTGCTCTTTTAACTGGGAAACCATGTTGGATAACATACCACCTGGTACCTGGTATAATAAAGTCTTAATGTTAACGCCAAGTACTTTTGTATTCATCAAACCGCTCTCTAATGCTTCTTCTCTCATTGGTCTGAAGTAATCAGCGATCTCTGCAAGTAAGTTCTGGTCTAAACCGGTATCAAATTCTGTTCCCTTGAATGCCTCTACCATAACTTCTGTTGCCGGCTGGCTTGTTCCCATAGAGAATGGAGAGATTGCAGTATCAATGATATCGCATCCTGCCTCTACTGCTTTCATGTATGTCATGGAAGCAACACCGGAAGTATAGTGTGTATGAAGTTCGATTGGTAAAGATGTAGAATCTTTCAAAGCCTGAACTAACTCTGTTGCTTTGGAAGGGACTAACAGTCCGGCCATATCTTTGATACATAAAGAATTAGCTCCCATATCTTCTACTCTCTTAGCCATATCCATCCAGTATTCCAGTGTATATGCATCACCTAATGTATAAGATAATGCAACCTGCGCATGTCCGTTCTCTTTATTGCAGGCTGTAACTGCTGTCTGAAGATTACGGATATCGTTTAAACAGTCAAAAATACGGATAATATCAATACCGTTTGCGATAGATTTCTGTACAAAATACTCTACAACATCATCTGCATAAGGACGGTATCCCAAGATATTCTGTCCACGGAATAACATCTGTAATTTTGTATTTTTAAAGCCATCTCTTAATTTACGAAGACGCTCCCATGGATCTTCTTTTAAGAAACGAAGGGATGCATCGAATGTAGCACCACCCCAGCACTCAACAGCGTTGTATCCGACTTTATCCATTTTATCAACGATCGGAAGCATCTGTTCTGTTGTCATACGTGTTGCGATCAGGGACTGATGCGCATCACGCAGAACGGTTTCTGTTATTTTTAAAGGTTTTTTAACAACTTCTGCCATGATTTTCTATTCCTCCTAAATTCCAAAGATTGCCATGAATACACCGGCTGCTACTGCAGTACCGATAACACCGGCAACGTTTGGTCCCATTGCATGCATAAGTAAAAAGTTTGTCGGGTCTTCTTCTGCTCCGACTTTCTGTGACACACGGGCTGCCATTGGAACGGCAGAAACACCTGCAGAACCAATCAGTGGATTGATCTTGCCCCTTGTGATCCAGCATAATAATTTACCAAATAATACACCGGCCGCAGTACCAAACATGAATGCTACAAGACCAAGGATAACGATCTTGATCGTTGTCCAGTTTAAGAATGCCTCTGCACTCGTGGAAGCACCAACTGATGTACCGAGTAAAATTACTACGATATACATTAACGCATTGGATGCTGTCTCTGATAACTGACGGACAACTCCGGATTCGCGGAATAAGTTACCAAGCATTAACATACCAACCAGTGGAGCTGTTGTAGGAAGGATCAGACACACCACAATTGTTACCACGATAGGGAATAAAATCCTCTCCAGCTTTGATACTGGACGCAGGTTCTCCATCTTGATTGCACGCTCTTTTTTGGTTGTAAATAATTTCATGATCGGAGGCTGGATAATTGGAACTAACGCCATGTAGGAATACGCTGCCACTGCGATTGGTCCCATCAGGCCTGACTGTCCTAATTTTCCTGCAAGGAAAATAGAAGTAGGTCCGTCTGCACCACCGATGATAGAAACAGCCGCTGCTGCTTTATCATTAAAACCTAATAAAATTGCAAGGAAGTATGCACCAAAGATACCAAACTGTGCCGCTGCTCCAAGCAGGAAGCTGATCGGGTTTGCGATCAATGGTCCAAAGTCTGTCATCGCACCTACACCGAGGAAGATCAGTGAAGGCAGGATCGACCATTCATCTAACGTGTAAAAATAATGGAACAAACCACCGACACCATTGCTCATCATTTCCGGTTCTGCAAAAATATCCGGGTAGATATTTACAAGCAGCATACCAAATGCGATTGGAACCAGAAGCAATGGTTCAAATCCTTTGGCGATTGCAAGGTAAAGGAATACACAGGCAACAAGGATCATGATGAAATTTCCGACTGTCAGGTTAAAGAAGGCAGTCTGGTGAAGGAGATTGTCCATTGTCTCCATAAAATAACTCATAGTTATCCTCCTAAAATACTAGTTTAATGTAGCAAGTAAAGCGCCTGCTTCTACCATATCACCAACATTTACATTGATACTTGCAACAGTACCATCCTGTGGTGCAACAACTGGTGTTTCCATTTTCATGATCTCTAAAACAAGGACAGCGTCACCTTTTTTCACTGCCTGGCCTACAGAAGCTTCGATCTTAAATACTTTTCCTGCTGCTCCTGCCTCAATCTTAACGCTTCCTGCGCCACCTGCCGGTGCTGCTGCCTTTGGAACTGCTGCCGGAGCGGCTGGTGCTGCTGCACGTCTTGGTGCTGCTGCCGGAGCACTTACGCTTCCGTTCTCTTCTACTGTAACATCATAAACATTTCCATTTACGGTAATTGTATAGCTTTTCATTTAATAAATCCTCCTGATCATAAAGGTAATCAATATCTTTTATTTCATATTGTGACTAGTTCTTTTATCTTCTGTGGATAGAACGAACGACAAAAGAATCTGTGGATGTTCCTTCGCTTGCTGCGATCGCTGCAGAAATAACAGCTACAAGTTCAAGGCCATCTGTAAGGTTTTCATTTACTGTCTCAACTGCCGGTGCTTTTGTTGCTTCTGTTTTTGCAGTTTCTTTCTTCGGAGCACCAACTTTTGAAATAAACTTAAAGCAGTAAATGATCAGACTGATAAGTATTAATACACAGAATACAGTTCCCATTCCCATCAAAGTATTGAGAGCTGCCTTTTCTAACTTCTCGCCTAATGTATACACGATATCTGCTGTTGCATCAGTCATCTCGATCTCTTCTGTCAGATAATTGTATTCATAGACGAATGTTACGTCCACATCTCTCTCAGAAAAATTTACGATCTGGTCAACGGTAACAGTATCGCTTGTCTTATCAATAGAGAACTCACCCAGACCAACAAATGTACCCACATCAGATGTCGTGTCCAGCCATGACTGTAAAAGACTGATCACAGCTTCTGCCTCTGTGTATTCTCTTCCATACTGTTTTGCATACTGCTTTGCATACTGCTCATTTGTCTCAATTGCCGCAGATAACTCCTCCTCAGAAGATGCTGCAATTGAAGTTACCAAGTTCTGTGCGCTGCTCTGTAGATCAGAGTAACTCATTCCGCCGTAGTCAACATCCTGCGGATCAGCGGATCCACAAGCTGCGAGTGTCAGCGCCATGATGCAAAGACAAAGCATTAAAGATAATTTTTTCTTCATAACTTCACCTTTCTATTTTGTTCCATGTTTCTTATCCGGTGTGCATACACATTTTGTGTAAAGCATCTCAAATGCTGCAACAAGATATTTTCTTGTATCTGCAGGCTCAATGATCAGATCAACATAGCCTCTTCTTGCGGCAGTCACTACATTTGACTGTAATTTTTCATATTCTTTTGCTTTCTCAGCAAGAACATCTGCGGAAGCGTCTGCATACATAATTTTAGCTGCAAGTTCTGCATCCATCATACCGATCTTGGTCTCCGGCCATGCATATACTAAATCTGCTCCGATCGATTTGGAGTTCATGGTCACATAAGCACTTCCGAAAGCATCGCCTGCGATCAGGTTTACTTTTGGACAGGTTGCAGATGCAAATGCAGAAGTCATGTGGGCAAGTGCCTTTGCAAGACCTTTTTCTGCACACATGCATGCCTTGAATCCTGTCACATTTGTGATAGATAAAACAGGGATCTCGAAAGCATCACAGAAACGGATGAACTCAGATGCTTTCTCGCATCCTTTTACGGTAAGCGCTGCCTCAAAAGTCTCTGCTGTCTTTCCCTCTTCATCATGGATCTCTGTACAGTTTGCAACTGCACCGACCGTCATACCATTTAATTTGATAAATCCTGTCACCATGTTCTTTGCGTAATCAGCTTTTGTCTCAAAGAAGGCATGTCCGTCTGAAATCTCGCTTAAGAGATATCTTGCGTCGCCCTTCATAACATCCATGCTTGCACATGCGCGGTTTAAATCATCCTCACATTCCTCTGTGTAAACATCTCCCTCATTATTTAAAGGAAGCATGGATACTAACTCACGGATCTGTGCGAGGATCTCATCCTCTGTGCCGGCATAGTCAACACAGCCTGTCTCTTCGCTCTGGAATTTTGCTGCGGATGTATCGCATTTTTCAATTCTGTTGCCCTCGATCGCATTTGGGGAATTGATGAACATCTTAGCCTTGGTTGCTTCCATAAAAGCGAAATCAGATAAAGCTGGAACAACTGCAAGACCGCCGCCACAATTTCCAAATACGGCACTGATCTGTGGAATCACACCGGATGCCTCGATCTCTTTGGCATAAATCCTGCCAAATCCGTCTAATGCATCGACAGACTCCTGTAATCTCATACCTGCACAGTCAATAAAACCGATGACCGGTGCGCCCATTTTCATTGCCATGTCATATACATTGGCAATTTTCTTTGCATGCATCTCACCGATTGTTCCGTTTAATACGGATGCATCCTGGCTGTAAACATATACCAGATTGCCATCGATCAGACCATACCCTGTGATAACACCGTCGGATGGTGTGTCTGTGTCTGCAAGATTAAAGTCTGTATTTCTTGCTGTTACAAGAGAACCGATTTCCATAAAACTGTTCTCATCGACTAACTTGGTAATACGCTGCATTGCCAAGCTATCATTACTACTACTCATTCTTTAGCCCTCCATCTATAAAAAATTAACAAATTTCGCTATGATAATATTACCTCTTTTCCAAACAATTTTCAAGTGCATTGTTAATTTTTTGACAGAATTTTTTCCAGATCTTTACCACATATTGTCAGACAGCGAGTTTTAACACCTGTCTTAAGCACCACTCAAAATCCAATTTCTCCATATCTTCTGTGGTCTCCACCTGATATTCCCGCAATACCATGCCGCCCAGTTTATAATAGATGGCTCCGGCACAGCTTCCCTTTTTTACCGGTGCACTCAGTTTTTGTGCGATCCGATACTCCACTGTCACCTGTTCCCCCTCTCTGAGCAGTACGTGGGAGAGATCTTTTTTCAGGACGGCATGCAGTTTCATGTACACCTGTTCTCCGATTCTGCCGCCCTGTGCATGTTCAACGGGAACCGGTGCAAATCTGCTCCCGTCCAGTGCGATATCGTCCAGATCGCAGCGCTCATAAGCGGCAAGCCCATACTCCATAAGCTTTCTCGTATCCGACCATTTATAAGTTCTATTGTTCGGCCAGCCGCATGCAAGCAGTGCCACAATATATGTTTTTCCATTTTGCTCCAGCGCACCCACATAACAGTATCCGGCGTTTCCCGTAAATCCTGTTTTCCCGGAAACTGCCCCGTCCATCATCTTTAAAAATGCATTATGGTTGTAGCAATGGTAGGCATATTTTCCACTCACATCTGTAAACGTATACTCTGCCTCCCCGGTGATTTTCAAAAACTGGTCTGCCTTTGGAGATTCCTTAATGCAGTAGCGCATGATCCGCGCAAGGTCTTCCGCAGTCGTGTGGTGAAACTGACTGTCCTTCTGTGCGTCCAGACCATTGGGTGTTATAAAAAAAGTGTCCTTACACCCGATTTTTTTTGCATAGTCATTCATCAGCTTTGAAAAATGCTCCGTTGTGCCGGCAACCTGCTCTGCGATCACGACTGCACAGTCATTAAAGGACTCTAACATCATCGCATAAATGAGATCTTTCATCCGGAATTTCTGTCCTGCCGGTGCTCCCAGATGCACTTTCGGCGCTTTCGCCGCCTGCACGGACACCTCTGTGATCTGCTCTAAATCACAGTTTTCCAGTGCAATGATGCAGGTTAATATTTTGGTGGTACTCGCATTGGCAAGTGCCTCTGATCCGTTTTTACTATATAAAACGCGCCCGGAACCGCCATCCATTAAGACTGCCGCCTTTGCGAAAAGCTCCGCTTCTTCCGGCGGCTCCTGCGCTGCCATCAATTTTGTTGGATATGTAAATAGAATGATAAGACATATGATAAATGAAATTGCTCTTTTCAAACCCAGAACCCATTTTTTCTCTTCACTCATCTATATGCAGAAATGAAATATGGTATGCTTTTTCCCTTATATATCCAGTTTTACTTTCATCTCTTCTTCTGCTTCCTGCTTGAACTCCTCGATCTGAACCTGATCTAACATTGGCAGTTCATCCAGGGACTGCACACCAAAGCTTCTTAAGAACTCCTCCGTCGTGCCAAACAAAAGCGGACGTCCCGGTGCATCTAATCTGCCGAGTTCCTTCACCAGATTGTACTCGACTAACTTGTTGACCGCATGGTCGCAGGAAACACCGCGGATCTTCTCAATCTCCACCTTTGTGATTGGCTGCTTGTACGCAATAATGGAGAGTGTCTCTAAAAGTACATCTGTGAGCACATGTTTTTTCGGCTGCTTAGCAATCCGTATCAGGTACTCATACATTTCGCTTTTCGTGCACATCTGATAGGCTCCGTCCAGCTCGATGATCTTCATGCCAATGCTCGGCTTCTCATATTCTTTCATGAGATGCTCAATAATTTTCTTTGTCTCTTTTTTATCTAATTCCAATGCAGCGGCAATTTTTTCCAGTTCCACGGATTCTCCCATGGTAAAAAGGATTGCCTCCACAATCGCTTCATAATTCTTTTCTTCCATTCATCTATTCCCTATGCCGTCAAGACCTGTTAAGCGGCCATTTTCGATTCTATCTTAATATCATCAAAAGTGTGTTCCTGTGAGATAAAAATCTTTCCCACCTTCATCAGCTCTAATATTGCCAAAAAAGTAACAATCACTTCCACCTTGCTCGCCTGCGCTTCCAGAAGGTTGCGGAAGCTGAAATTTCTGTGTGTTTTGCAGAAGTCCTCCACATACAGCATCTTATCCGAAAGTGAAACTTCTTCCTTCTCGATCTTACCAAACTTCGAACGCACCGGGTCAATCTTGTCCACCTGTTTTTTCATAATGGACTTAAAAATCTGATCGAGCTTTGCCAGATTCATATCCCCGACTAATTCTGCAAGATCTACCGGTTCCTCATACTCTGCAACCTCCGGTGGGATCGTAGGTTCCTTAAAAAACACCTGCTCCGCATCCATCTGTCTGTCCCTGAGTTCATAAGCCATGCACTTGTACATCTTGTACTCCAGCAGCTGCTGTACAAGTTCTGCCCTCGGGTCTTCCTCCTCTTCCTCCTCGGATTCTTTCTTCGGAAGCAGCATCCTGGACTTAATATCGATCAACGTGGCAGCCATGACCAGAAATTCACTCATGACATTTAAGTCATTCCGCTTCATCTCCGCGATATATTCCATGTACTGATTCGTGATCTCTACAATCGGGATATCATAAATATTCACTTTATTTTTTTCCAACAGATGTAAAAGCAGATCCAGTGGACCTTCAAACACCTGAAGTTTTACCGTCAGCTCCATATATGATAACTTCCTTGCAATGTTTCGTCCGGTCTGCCATGACACAAACCATAAGAATTTAATTTGTAAATCGCAACGTATCAATTTTATATGGAAACCGAAAAAAAAGCAAGCATAATGTACAGGTTCTCCAGCTAAAATGAAGTAGAAACGTCGCAGGCTGCGCCTTTTTGCAGATATGTGACACTGAAACCCAAAATTTTCGGAGGTATCCCAAATGCGCCTGTTATGCTCTGCCCTTCTTTCTGCAAACCTGCTCCTTGGAAGCAGTTTTTCCCTCCTGTCACCGTACCATTTTTTGTGTCAGGACAATATTCTCCCAAAAAACATTTTTTCCTTTGAGAGAACCTTTGTTCTTTCCGAGACACCGGCGGAATCCACTCCGGCGGCTGATTCGTCTGACGTTCTCAATCTGTCTGCCCCGAGCGTTCTTCTCATGGAAGCATCTACCGGAACGATTCTGTATGAAAAAAATTCCCATACATTCCTCCGCCCTGCAAGTATCACGAAAATCATGACGCTAATTCTCATTTTTGACGCGATCGAATCCGGTCAGATTTCTTTAGAAGATACTGTCACCGTGTCAGAATACGCTGCCAGCATGGGTGGCTCGCAGGTCTTTTTGGAACCGAATGAAACGCAGACCGTCGACACCATGATCAAATGTATCAGCATCGCAAGTGCCAATGACGCATGCGTTGCCATGGCGGAATTTATCTGCGGCAGTGAAGCCGCTTTCGTAGAAAAAATGAATGAGCGTGCCAAAGGACTTGGCATGAACGACACTACATTTGTAAATTGTTGTGGTCTTGACGTTGACGGACATATGACAAGCGCCTATGATGTTGCCCTGATGTCCCGCGAGCTGACCACGAAATACCCACAGATCCATAATTATTCTACCATCTGGATGGATACGATCACGCACGTCACAAGACGCGGTTCGGAGGAATTTGGTCTGACAAACACCAACAAGCTGATCCGGCAATATCAGTATGCAACCGGGCTTAAGACCGGCTCGACGAGCCTTGCAAAGTACTGTGTCTCCGCCACCGCAGTAAAGGACGGCATGGAACTGATTGCAGTCGTCATGGCCGCCCCGGATTTTAAGATCCGGTTTGCCGATGCAGCCACACTTTTAAATTACGGTTTTTCCAAATGTCGGATTTATTCGGATGAGAACACCGACACACTCGCCGCACTCCCATTAAAAAAAGGAATTTCCGATGAAGTCTCTCTCTGCTACCGCTCCCCATTTCAGTATGTGGTTACAGACGGTTCCGATCTCTCCGGTATCACAAAAGAACTGGAACTGCCGGAATCTGTGGAAGCCCCGGTTGCATCCGGTGATGTCATCGGGCGCGCTGTCTATAAACTGGGCGACAGGGAACTTGGAACGGTCGACATTTTATGCAGCGAGGATATTGCCGCCGCTGTCTACAAAGATTATTTTATGGAATCACTGCAAATGTACCTGCCATAAATCTGCGAATTATTACTGGAACAAAGTGTAAATAAACTGTATCAAAAAGCAAAGGGCAGAGAAACCTCTCACCGGCTCTCCACCCTTTGTTACCATTTTACAGCAACGGTGCAAACAGACGCATCATGCCCTGGAAAATACGAATGAACACATTCTGGCCTCTGCAGAATTCCAATGTCATTTCCTCGGAAGCCGCAAAAGTATCCATACAGTCCTCTTTCAACTGCATCAAGGCTTTCGTTTTATACATAAACACACCACACTCAAAATGCAGGAACAGACTGCGGTAATCCAGATTGATACTTCCCACAGTTCCAATCTTATCATCACAGAGAAAACTCTTGGCATGAATAAAACCAGGTGTATACTGATAAATTTTTACACCACATTTGAGCAGCGGTTCATAATGGGACTGCGTCAAAAGGAAAATCATTTTCTTATCCGGGATTCCCGGTGTCACGATCCGCACATCCACACCACGCTTTGCAGCGTTGCACAAACTCACCAGCATCTCATTGTCAATGATCAGATACGGCGTAAAAATATACACATACCGCTCTGCATGGTTGATAATATTCAGATAAATATTCTCTCCTACTGTCTCATGATCCAACGGTGTATCACCATAAGGCTGTACAAAGCCGTCTCCCTCAAAAGGTTCTTTCTGGTATACCTGTGGCATGAACTGTTTGTAATCCTCAGAGGAATGGTTGATGTAATTCCACATTTCCAGAAACATCACAGTCATACTCCACACAGCTTCGCCCTCTAAACGGATTCCGGTATCTTTCCAGTAGCCAAACCGTGACGCCACATTGATATATTCGTCCGCAAGATTGATTCCTCCGGTAAATCCAACTTTTCCATCAACCACAAAAATCTTCCTATGATCCCGGTTATTCATAATAACGGACATAATCGGACGGAATGGGTTAAACGCGGCACACTTAATGCCTTTTGCCTGCAATATCTTATAATATTTTGGCGGCAGTGTATTGATGCAGCCGATATCGTCATAAATCAGCCGGACATCCACACCCTCTTTGCTTTTTTGCTCAAGTACCTCCACGATGCGGTCAAACATCACTCCCTGATCTACGATAAAATATTCCAGAAAAATAAAATGTTCTGCTTTTTCCAGCTCTGCAAGCATATCTGGGAACATCTCTTCTCCACAGCTGTAATATTTTGTGGACGTATTATGATAAAGCGGAAATCCTGCCCAGTCATTGATATATCTGGACTGACGATAAACAGAAAGATCCTCTCTCTCTAACTGTTTTTTGATCTCCGGTGTCTGATAAAGGCATGCACTCACCTCCCGGTTCACGGAGTCCATACGTTCCTGTGTTTTCTTCGTAAGACTTGATCTGCCAAAAATCATATATAATAAGAGTCCAAGCACAGGGGACAACAGGATAATAAATGTCCACGAAAGTTTATTTGCCGGATTCGTCCAACGGTTTACGATCACAAGCACCACAATAATTGCGATTGTCCTGATCGCAAGATTTGCATATGTGAACTGATAACTGAACTGATACATGACCATTACAAGCCATAAAAACTGGAGAATAATGGAAACTGCAACGATTGAAAATCTTCCTAATAATAAATGTGCTATTTTTTTCATCTGTATTCTTCGCCCCTTTCCGATTATTCTAATATCAGAAAATGAAAATGTCAAACTACAAGGTTGTTCACATGTAGCATTCCCCAGCATTTTCTGCCAATCTGCTCCCCTCTCGGATATACGCTTTCATAGAGTTTAAGTTTCATCTCTGTCGGCGTATAATCCGGGTATTTCTGATATGCAAGTGCGATCGATCCGGAAACTACCGGTGCAGCCATTGAGGTTCCGCTTTTCACAACATATCCCCTTGTATCTTTACTGCAGCTTTTCACATCTGTTCCGGGTGCAAGGACTTCCGGTTTCACGATACAGCATTCCGTTGGTCCTGATCCGCTGTAATTTTTGGCCAGTCTCCCACTGCCTCCTGTATCTGCTACATTGTCATCCCAGCTTCCGACTGTCAGCACTTTTCTGGAAATCCCCGGAATTGTGACAGAGTTTTCCTTTGGGCCATTGTTTCCAGCCGCTGTCACTACCATAATTCCCTGATTCCACGCCTCGTCCACAGCATGAAGCAGCTGTTCCTGCTCGTTTTTCCCTGCACTTGCCATCATCCCGACTGAAATATTTAATATTTTCACCTGATATTTCTCCCTGTTTTTCAAAAGCCAGTCCATGCCCTCTAACACATGGCTGGTAACGCCGTTCCCCTTCCGGTCCAATACTTTTAGTACCACCAGACGAACCCCTGGCGCCACTCCGCTTAACAGCCTCACACCGCGCTTATCCTTAGACATCAGTCCACTGCCTCCAATGATCCCGGCGACATGGGTTCCATGCCCATTATCATCATACGCCGCAAGCTTCTTCTGGCAGAAATCCTCGAAATGTAAAATTCTCTGGTCAAAATCCAGATGTGGGGCAATCCCGGTATCCATGACCGCCACAGTGATATTTTTGCCGTTCAACCCCATTTTATATGCACGGTCACAATGAATGACGCGTTTCACTCGATCCATAAATATTATCCTTTTTTCTATCAGTATATGAAGATCCGAAACTTCCAGTGACAAAGCCAGAATCATAGAGTGCACGCTCTGCGGACATACTATCTTCAAACAAAATGAGGTGTTCCCCGATCATAACACTTTCGGAAAACACCTCATATCTTATTTTTTTATTTTATTAGTTGTTCTCTGGAACATCTTTCATGGAGAAGCTGATTCTTCCCATCTTATCTTTTCCAAGGCAGATAACGGTTACTTTATCACCTAATGTAAGAACATCTTCTACACGATTGATTCTCTCTTTGGAAATCTTGGAAATGTGTACCATTCCTTCTTTTCCAGGAGCGAACTCGATAAATGCACCAAACTCTTTGATGCTTACAACTGTTCCGGTGAAGATCTGGCCTTCCTCAAAATCAGTTGTGATCGTCTTGATCATGTCGATTGCTTCCGCCATCTTCTCTTTGTCTGTTCCACATACAGATACTGCACCCTCATCTGTAATGTCGATCTTGACATCTGTGCGGGCAATGATCTCGTTGATGGTCTTACCTTTCTGACCAACCACATCACCGATCTTATTTGGATCGATCTGAATCTGGATGATCTTAGGAGCGTATGCACCAACTTCTTTACGAGGTTTTGAAATTGCTTTGGACATTACTTCATCCATAATGTAAAGTCTTGCCTCACGTGTTCTTGCAATTGCCTCCTCTACGATTGGTCTTGTCAGACCATGGATCTTAATATCCATCTGGATTGCTGTGATACCTTTATGGGTACCGGTTACTTTAAAGTCCATGTCTCCGAAGAAGTCCTCAAGTCCCTGGATATCCGTAAGTACGATATAATCATCATCTGTATCACCTGTTACAAGACCACAGGAGATACCTGCTACCATGGATTTGATTGGTACACCTGCAGCCATAAGTGCCATACAGGATGCACAGGTAGATGCCATGGAAGTAGAACCGTTAGACTCAAATGTCTCGGATACCGCACGGATTGCATATGGGAATTCCTCCTCAGAAGGAAGTACTGCAACAAGTGCTTTCTCAGCAAGTGCTCCGTGTCCAATCTCACGACGTCCCGGGCCACGGGATACTTTTGTCTCACCTACAGAGTATGCAGGGAAATTATACTGATGAATATATCTCTTTGTTGTAATATTTGCATCAAGTCCATCAATCTTCTGTACTTCAGATAATGGAGCCAATGTAACAACATCACAGATCTGTGTCTGTCCACGGGTAAACATTGCAGAACCATGTACTCTAGGAATCAGATCAACTTCTGCTGCCAATGGACGGATCTGGTTGATTGCACGGCCATCTGGACGTTTGTGATCTTTTAAGATCATCTTACGTACTGTCTTTTTCTGATACTGGTAAACGGCCTCACCTAAAACAGCAAGCCATTCTTCCTTATCGGCAAATGCCTCTGCCAATTTATCTGTGATCTCACGGATGTTCTCTTCACGTTTCTGTTTTTCATCCGTGAAAACTGCGTTCTCCATATCTTCCGGAGTCACAATCTCTTTCATTGCAGCAAACATCTCATCCGGGATTGCACAGCTTGTGTATTCATGTTTTGGTTTGCCACATTCCGCAACGATCTTATCCATAAACTGGATAATTGTCTGGTTTACATCATGGCATTTGTAGATTGCTTCGATCATTTTCTCTTCCGGGATTTCATTTGCTCCGGCTTCGATCATGATAACTTTTGTTCTGGTAGAAGCGACTGTTAACTGTAAATCGCCTTCATCCCATACTTTCTGGGATGGGTTTACGATGAACTCACCGTCTACCATACCCATCTGAGTCATGGCACATGGGCCATCGAATGGGATATCTGACATGGTTGTTACAAGTGCAGAACCGATCATACCAACCACCTCAGGGCGGCACTCTGGATCTACGGACATTACCATGTTATTCAAAGTAACATCGTTACGATAATCCTTTGGGAATAATGGTCTCATTGGACGGTCGATAACGCGGGAAGTAAGGATTGCATTCTCAGATGCTTTTCCCTCTCTCTTATTGAAACCGCCTGGAATCTTTCCTACTGCGTACATTTTCTCCTCGAACTCTACGCTTAATGGGAAGAAATCTACTCCATCTCTTGGCTTGTCTGATGCTACTACAGTAGATAATACAGTTGTCTCACCATATTTGATCAATGCAGCGCCGTTTGCCTGTGCACACACTCTTCCGATATCTACCGTAAGAGTTCTGCCGGCAAGTTCCATTGAAAAACTTTTATACATGTTTTCTCTCCTTTAAATTTTGTATACGCCACAGCATACTGTGTGACTAAAACAGAAGTACCGAAACTACTGAACCATACATGCCTGTCCGCCATGTACCCTTCAGTGGTCTCGGGTATTTAGACTTCTGCCTCGTTTTATTGTACTAGAAATATTCGGAATATACAAGCAAAAAAATAGAGCGGTGAAAACTCCGCTCTATTCTGCTTATACCTACTATTACTTTCTTAAGCCTAAGCTGTCGATCAATGCACGGTATCTCTCGATATCGATTTTCTTTAAGTAAGCAAGTAAACCACGTCTCTGACCTACCATTTTCAGAAGACCTCTTCTGGAATGATGATCATTTGGGTTCTCTTTTAAGTGATCTGTTAACTCTGTGATACGGGCTGTTAAAAGAGCTACCTGTACCTCTGGAGATCCAGTATCATTTGCTGTTCTACCGTATTTAGCGATAATTTCCTGTTTCTTTTCTTTTGCGATCATGTTATGATCCTCCTTCTTATTCTTAATCGCCCAATAAAACATGATACTCAGCGAAAGGTCGGAGTGTCCATTCACCGAATATGGGCTAAACTCATGCTTGCATAGTATAACACAGTCTTTCTGTGTTTGTAAATAAAATTTTTTATAATTAAGCCAATTTAATTCTGTAATACACGGACTACTTTTACCGGATTACGGTAGTATGCACCGGAGATTTTGATTCCGGTACGAGGGGAACTTGCATGTACCACCTGTCCGTTTCCAATATAGATCGCCACATGATTGATCCTGCTTCCGTTACCATAGAAGAACAAATCTCCCGGCTGTGCTTCCGATGCAGAGATGCTTGTTCCGCAGCCTGCCTGCGAACCAGAAGAATGTGGCAGTGAAACACCATAGTTTGCAAATACACTCATGACAAAACCGGAACAGTCAGCGCCTCTTGTCAGGCTTGTACCACCCCACACATAAGGATTTCCTACGAACTGGCATGCATAAGATACCAGATCCACACGGACATCCGAGACTCCCTGTCCATATCTTACTTCCGTCATAGTCATAGCTGTCGGAAGTTCCGTATTGATCTCAATATAATCTGCGGATACATATCCCTCATCACTGTCGATACTTACTTTTACCCAGCCATCTAACTGCTCTACAACCTCTAACTCTTCACCCATTGGCATAGAAGTCACGATACTGCAGTCTGTATTCGGTTCTTCCCTCACGTAAAGAGTTGTCGTTGTTACTTTGGCAACCGTCTCTTTTACCTGCTCTGCCAGAGCGGCCGCCTCATTTCCGGTTACCAGATACTCAGTCTTTACATATCCGGTGACTTCACCGGACTGGATCTGTGTCCATTCTCCGTCCACACCTAACACTTCACAGGCTGCATGGTTTGGCATCTTACCGACAAGTGTTGCATCGGTTCCCGGTGTCTCACGGACATTTAAGTTACCGGAATCTACCACTGCAATTCCAAGATTCGTATATCCATATACGGATGTCACTTCCTCCTGTGCTGCTGCTGTAAGTTCTGTATCTGTATCAGAAACAGCTGCCACATCTTTATTACTAGCAAGTGCCTGTGCTGTCACGCTTGCAATACCGGCTGTCACACCTGCATCGGCTGTCTCTGCACTTTCTTCTATTACAGAAGCTGTGGCAACTGCCTTAGCTGTCACATCTTCACTCTGTTTATGATTGTTGATCGCTGCAGTGGAAATAACTAGTAATCCTGCTGCTCCAAGACATATTGCTCTGATATATTTGGATTTCATAATGCCTCCTGAACATCTGCATGTCTTTCTGCTTCTTTTTCATCTTACAAAATATATTTTTCAAACTTTTTACAGTATAACAGTCACTTATTACAATGTCAATCATATTTGTAACATTTTTGTAATATTTGTAGATCCAGATTTTACAAAGTGGCATTTACCTGTCCATTCATCCTATTTCATTTTTGCGAAAAAAGCTCTTGTAAATGCAATGTCATTCATCATCTGTTCCTGAAGTTTTTCAATACTTTCAAACTTGCGTTCTTCCCGGATCATTGTCCGAAATTCAACCGTTACCACTTTCTCATACACATCTTCCCTAAAATCCAGAAGATGTGTCTCCACCCCGACCGGATTATTTCCCTTTATCGTAGGTTTGCACCCTACATTTGTGACACCGTAATACCTTTTATCATCGATAAACACTTCTGTCACATAGACGCCAAAAGGCGGCAGAAGTTTTTCCTCCGGTGGGATCAGATTGATCGTCGGGATTCCGATCGTCCTTCCGATCTGATTCCCGTGTTTTACCATTCCGGTCACAAAATAGCGGTAGCCTAATAGATGATTGGCTTTTTCAATGTTTCCAGCCATGATCTCTTCGCGGACAAAAGTACTGCTGATATCCCGCTCATCCTCTTTCATTTTTGAGAGAATAAGTGCCTCATAACCATAGACCGGTGCATATTTTTTTAACATCTGATAATCACCACGTCTGTTGTGTCCAAAATGAAAATCTTCCCCTGCCACGATACATTTTACATTTAACTTTTCTACGAGCATACGGATAAAATCTTCCGGTTCCATGCACATCACTTCTCTCGTAAACGGACATTCGATGAGATAGTCTATCCCGATTCCTTCAAAAATATGCATTTTCTCCTCGTTCGTGGTAAGCACCTTTGCCTCGGCATGCTCCACATTTTTTTTCGGTGGAATATCAAAGGTAAAAATAGCTGCCTTTAATCCTTCCTCCTTTTTCTGCGCAAGTTTTTCCATTAAAAGTTCATGTCCGCGATGGATACCATCAAACTTTCCAAGGGAAATGACAGTCGGTTCTCCGACATGAAAATCCAGTGTATTTTTTATATATTTCATTCTTCCATAAACACTTTCACAGGTTTGAAGTTTCCCCTCTCCTGCTGGAATTCATAGATTCCGATAAAGTGATCCTTTTCATCATAAATTCTGATTGGTTTTTGCTGCATAGAAGCCTCAAACGAGCGGATCATCTCCGGCTCGATCCGGTTTCCATTATACAGTACTTTAGAGAACTGCTCCGGCACGACTCCCTTCTGATACTGTAAAAAAACAGAATCCACAGACCGCACAAACGGAAAGTGCGCTCTGCTCCATGCTTCCGGCGGAAGTTCCTTTGTGCACTCCTTCACAAGTTGCTCGATCTCCCCGATTTTTAAGGCATCCTTTAACAAGAACTCAGACACCTGCGTGCGGAGCAGCGATTCCATACAACCGCCGCAGCCAAGTTTTTCTCCGATATCCTGACATAAAGTGCGGATATACGTTCCTTTGGAACAGTGTACACGCATGCGCACCCTCGGAAGCGTAACATCCAGAATGTCAATCGTTAAAATCTTCACAGGTCTTGCCTGACGCTCTACAGTTTTGCCCTCCCTTGCGAGATCACAGAGTTTTTTTCCATTGACTTTCAGCGCAGAGTACATCGGTGGGATCTGCATATAGTCACCCACAAAAGAAAGGACTGTCTCCCTCACGGCTTCCTCTGTCACCTTCACATCTTTCTCCTCCAGCACTGTACCGGTGATATCCTGGGTATCTGTCACCTTTCCCAATAAGAGCACTGCCTCATATTCTTTGCTTTTATCAGTGAGCAGATCACAGACTTTTGTGGCTTTACCAAGACACACAGGCAACACCCCTTCCGCATCCGGATCGAGTGTCCCTGTGTGTCCGATTTTTTTCTGTTTAAAGATACCACGGAGTTTTGCCACTACATCAAAAGATGTATACCCTTTTTCTTTATATACATTAATGATTCCGTTGACCATAGTGTATCCTTTTTCTTCATTATTTTCTAAAGCTGTTTTTTTACTTCTTCCAAAATAGCTTCGATGATCTGCTCCGGTTCTCCCTTCATGGAAAAACCAGCAGCCCTCACATGACCGCCGCCGTCAAACTTCACTGCGATCTCTGACAGGTCAACAAGTTCTTTTGATCTTGTGCTGACCTTAAATTCTCCATCCTCTAACTCATACAAAAAGATGGCAACTTCCACATCCTTTGTCACCCTGAGCTGGCTGACGATCCCATCTAAGTGCTTTGGAAGCACATCATACTCTTGCATCTCCTGCTTCGTGATGACACTGGAAATGCACTTTCCGTCCAGATGCAGAACACTTTTCATCAGGGCAAGTCCCATAATACGGTTCTGGTTATACGTTTTTGTAAAGAATGTCTCGTCGACTATCTTTGGGAAGTTAATTCCTTTTTCGATAAGCTTTCCTGCGATCTCCATCGTTTTTCTGGAAGTGCAGGAATACTGGAAAACACCGGTATCATGCACCATTCCGGTGTAGATACATTCTGCGATCTCCCGGTCAATGCGCTCGTCTGGAAGCAGTTCAAAGATCAGTTCACAGGTGGAGCTTGCATCTGGAAAAATATAGTTATGTTCTGCAAAGTTCTGATTGCTCACATGATGATCCACACAGATCGTATGTTCTGCCGATTCAAAATACTTTGCAGCATTGCCAAGACGCTTTGCATCACCGCAGTCCTGTGCGATAAACAGATCATATTTCCTGTCATCCGGCCACTCACTCAAAATCTCTTCCGAACGCTTCATAAACTTGAAAATATTCGGGATCGGCTCTAAGTAAAGATCGACCTTCACATGTGGAAAATAGTTTTTAATATAATTGTATGTAGCGAGGCAGGAGCCTGCGCAGTCGCCATCCGGTCTGACATGACCTGCAATGGCAACTGTTTTTGCATCTGCCAGATAAACATCAAAATTTGTCATCTCTATTCCTCTGTCTTATCTGCGATATCTTTTGTTACATCATCGATCATTTTTGACATTTTGACACCATATTCAATGGACTGGTCTAAGATAAAGGTGATCTGTGGTGTGTTTCTCAGGTTAATGCTCTTTGCAAGCATGGTTCTGATATAACCCTCTGCACTCTTTAAGCCTTTGATCGTTTCCTGCTGGGATTTTTCATCTCCTAAGACACTGATATATGCCTTACAGGTTTTCAGATCCGGAGCCACCTCCACGGCAACTACACTTGTCAGTGGATTAATGCGTGGGTCTTTGATCTCACCACGGATAATGTTACTTAATTCTTTCTGAACCTCTCCATTGATCCTGGTATTTTTAATACTGTTTTTTCTCATATTTTATGCCTCTTTTTTATCTAGGAACCTCTACCATGGTATATGCTTCCACAATATCAAGCTCAGCAATATCATTAAATCCTTCAAATACAAGACCGCACTCGTATCCGGCTTTTACCTCTTTTACGTCGTCTTTGAATCTCTTTAAGGAAGCAAGATTTCCTTCAAAGATCTGTGTTCCTTCACGTGAAATACGGACTTTGCAGCCTCTCTGGAACACACCGTCAAGCACATAGGAACCTGCGATGTTACCAACACCGGATGCTTTGAAGATCTGTCTCACTTCTGCATGACCAAGTACTTTCTCCTCATATACAGGATCTAACATACCCTTCATAGCTGCTTCCACATCTTCAATTGCATTGTAAATGACTTTGTAGAGACGTACGTCAACGTTCTCTCTGTCTGCTGTCACTTTTGCAGTTGGATCCGGACGAACGTTAAATCCAATGATAATTGCATTGGAAGCGGATGCTAAGATGATATCGGACTCATTGATTGCACCTACACCGCCATGGATGACTTTTACAACTACTTCTTCGTTGGACAGTTTTACAAGACTCTGTTTTACTGCTTCTACAGAACCCTGTACGTCTGCTTTTACAATAATATTCAATTCTTTTACATTTCCAGACTGGATCTGTGAGAACAGATCGTCTAAGGACATCTTTGCCTTCGTATCTTCGATCAGCTTATTCTTGCTCTCGGAAATATAAGTGTCAGCAAATGCTCTTGCCTCTTTCTCAGAATCAGTAGAAACGAATGTCTCACCTGCTTCCGGGACAGCGGACAGACCAAGGATCTCAACCGGAGTAGATGGACCTGCCTCTTTTACTCTTCTTCCCTGATCGTCGATCATCGCACGGACTTTACCAAAGCAGCTTCCGCAGGCGATTGGATCACCGACTCTTAACGTACCTTTCTGTACTAATACAGTGGCAACTGCTCCGCGGCCTTTATCAAGCTGTGCCTCGATGACAAGACCTCTTGCTTTACGGTTTGGATTTGCTTTTAACTCAAGCACTTCTGCTGTTAAAAGGATCATCTCCAGCAAGTTGTCAATACCTTCTTTTGTATGAGCAGATACCGGACAGAAAATAGTACTTCCACCCCAGTCTTCCGGAATAAGTTCATACTCGGACAACTCCTGTTTTACTCTCTCGATGTTTGCACTTGGTTTATCAATCTTGTTGATTGCAACAATAATTTCAACTCCGGCTGCTTTTGCATGGTTGATTGCCTCTACCGTCTGTGGCATAACACCGTCATCAGCCGCAACTACAAGGATTGCGATATCTGTAGAATTTGCACCACGCATACGCATTGCTGTGAAGGCTTCATGTCCAGGTGTATCAAGGAATGTGATCTTCTGTCCGTTGATGGATACCACAGAAGCACCAATATGCTGTGTGATACCGCCTGCCTCTCTGTCCGTCACACGGGTAGAACGGATTGCATCCAGAAGGGATGTTTTACCGTGGTCAACGTGACCCATAACACATACAACCGGTGGACGTGCAACTAATGTCTCTTCTGCATCATCTTCCTCTTTTAAGAGTTCTGCGATCACATCAACCTTCTCTTCCGGCTCACAGATACAGTTAAACTCTAAAGCGATCTCTTCGGCCTGATCGTAATCGATCTCTTGATTGACTGTTACCATCGTTCCTTTTAAGAATAATTTCTTTACGATCACTGACGGCTGTACTTTCATCTTGTCAGCAAGATCTTTGATGGTAAGTTTCTCCGGAAGGACCAGTGTCTTGATAGTCTCTTCTTCCTGTTTTGGCTGTGGCTGCTGCTGTGGTTTCTTCTTGCCGCCATTCTTCTCTAAGTTTACGAAGCGCTCCTGCTTCCTGCTTCCTAAAACATCGTAATCGCCGCGCTGTTTTCCGTTGCGGTTCTTGTTGTCACGTTCTCTCTCCCGTGTCTCTTTTCCGCGCATCTCCTCTGCCAATGGTGCAGAATCCTTATTGAACTTGTCGATCTCACGGTCTAATCTTCCACCATTATCTCTTCCGCGGAAGTTATTATTGCGTCCTCCGCTGCGGTCTCCCTGATTGAATCCCTGTCCCGGTCTTCCGTTGTTGAACGGTCTCTGGTTTCCGCCGTTTGGTCTCTGGCCTCTGTTATCTCCCTGACGGGCTGGTCTGTCACCATTGTTACGGTTATTATATCCACCTTCGCCATTATTATTTCTGTATGGACGGTCTCCCTGCGGACGGGCTGGTCTGTCGCCGTTTGCGCGGTTATTGTATCCGCCATTCTGTCCGTTTCTTGCCGGGCGGTCTCCCTGTGGGCGTCTGTTGTCCTGATTTGGTCTGGAGGTCTTCTCCTGCTGACGCATCTGCTCATAAACATTCTCAGTTGGTTTTTTGAAAACTCTCTCCTGTGCTGCCGGTGCAGTCTGTGCAGTTTCAGTCTTAACTTCCTCTGCTTTTGGAGCTTTGTTTTCTGTCTCTTTTCCTGCATTTGGATTGATCAGACTGTCAAAATATTTTCTCATATCATTGCCGGACATCGCTGGTTTTGCCTGACCAGCCGGTCTGTCACCACGGTCATTTGCCGGGCGTCTGCCATCCTGTGATCTTCCGCCTTTTGCTCCCTGGTTCGGTCTTCTGTTATTTCCATGTCCTGCGCCCTGTTTGCTGTACTGTGCGTTAAACACGGCTGTGATGCTGGACTTTTTCTTTGGTCTGTCATGCTCAGCATCTGCTGGTTTCTTCTCCTCTGGTCTCGCTTTCTCCTCTGCCTTTGGTGCAGCTGGTTTTTCTGCTTTCTCTGCGGCAGGTTTTTCTTCTGCCTTTGGTGCGGATTTTTTGTACTTTTTACGGATGATCTCCTGCGCAGCATCATCAATGTTGTTGCTTGCGGACTTGATCTCGTACTCTGTACCGCTTAAACTATCTATAATTTCCTGTGATTTTATCTCTAACTCTTTTGCAAGTTCATGAACTCTCATTTTTGCCATATATTCTGACTCCTCCATTATTCAGTTGTTATTGTCTGTTTCAATTTGTCTTCCACGGAATGGGCAAGCCCTTCATTTACAATTGCAAGTGATGCACGAAATTCTTTTCCAATACAGTGTCCCAATGTCTCTTTGTCAGAATAAATATACATTGGAACCTCATAAAAATCGGTCATATTGGAAAACATCTTTTTCGTGTTATCGGAGGAATCTCCTGCCACGATCACAAGATAAGCCCTGCCTTCCTTGACTGCTTTCTCCGTTGAAAACTCACCACTTACGACACTACCGGATTTTGCTGCAATTCCCAACATGGATAAAACTTTATCTGGTCTCAAATTCTTCCATCTCCTTTGTCAGCATTTCGTATACATCTTTTGGAATCGGCATTTTAAATGAGCGTTCTAATCCCTTACACTTAATTGCTTTCTGCAGACATTCGCTTTCCGGGCAAATGTATGCACCTCTGCCATTTTTCCGACCGGTTGTATCTAATATTATCTCATCTTCCGCTGTCTTAATGACTCTTATCATTTCTTTCTTAGGCTTCATCTCTCCACAGCCTATGCATTGACGCATCGGAATCTTTTTATTTGCCATAATCTGCTATCCTCGATTAATTCTCCTCGGAATACTCTGTGTCATCCTGATAGTCTGCATCATTGTACTCGCCATCTTCCTCATAGTATTCATCATCTTCGTACTCATTCTCGTAATCAAAGAAATCGCCGGCTTCTCTCGCCTGTGTCTCACTCTTGATATCGATCTTAAATCCTGTCAGTCTTGCAGCCAGTCTTGCATTCTGTCCTTCTTTACCGATTGCAAGGGATAACTGATAATCAGGAACGACTACTTTTGCTGCTTTCTCTTCTGCATCTGCGATAACGGAAATAACTTTTGCAGGACTTAATGCATTCTCGATGAGCATTGCAGGATTCTCATTCCAGGTGATGATATCGATCTTCTCACCACGGAGTTCATTGACGATGGCATTGACACGCGCACCGTTCATACCGACACATGCTCCAACCGGATCTACATCAGGATCATTCGACCATACTGCGATCTTTGTTCTGCTTCCTGCCTCACGTGCGATCGCCTTGATCTCAACTGTTCCGTCTTTTACTTCGGCAACTTCAGATTCGAACAGGCGTTTTACCAGTTCCGGATGTGTTCTGGAAACAAGCACTCTCGGTCCCTTGGAGGTAGATTTTACTTCCAGGATATATACTTTGATTCGCTCTGTTGGCTGGAATACCTCGCCTTTTACCTGCTCATTCTCTGTAAGGATGGCATCCACTTTACCGAGGTTGATGCTCACATTCTTTCCAACGTAGCGCTGAACGATACCTGTTACGATATCTTTCTCTTTGCTGTAATACTCATCAAAAAGAACTTTTCTCTCTTCCTCGCGGATTTTCTGTAAGATCACGTTCTTGGCATTCTGTGTTGCGATACGTCCGAACTCTTTGGATTTTACTTCTACATTTACAATGTCATCCAGTTCGTATTTGGAGTCGATCATCTTCGCATTGACAAGGCTGATCTCCTCAACCGGATCTTCCACTTTCTCTACAACTTTTTTCTCCTGAAATACATGATATTCACATGTTTCCGGATCAATGTTAACTTTTACGTTTTCAGACTTTCCAAAATGGTTCTTGCATGCAGTGATCAGTGAGTTCTCGATTGCCTCAAGTAAAGTCTCTTTGCTGATATTTTTTTCCTGTTCTAATATATTTAACGCTTCTAACAATTCATTATTCTTAGCCATTATTTTATCCTCCATTATTTTTTCTGTTATTTTACGCTAAAAATCAAAAGCCAGGCGGATCAATGCGATATTGGATTTTTCAAATACCATCTCTTTTCCGTCTTCCTGCTCAATTGTCACTGTATCGGCATCGTATGCTTTTAAAATGCCGTAAAATTCTTTTTCCCGGTCAATCGCACGGTAGGTTCTGATCTCCAGTTCCTTCCCCATGCTTCTTATATAGTCTTTTTCTTTTTTCAGTGGTCTTCCAAGACCCGGAGAGCTCACTTCAAAGGTATAGGAACCTTCTACATAATCCTCTCTGTCAAGAATCTCATTCATCTCCCTGGATACATCTGCGCAGTCGTCGGAAGTGATTCCGCCTTCTTTGTCAATGTAAACCCGTAAATACCAGGTACTTCCCTCTTTCACATACTCCACATCCACAAGTTCAAAATTCCTGCGGTCTAAAATCGGGGTGATGAGTTCTTCGGTGCGTGCTTCATACATCTCTTTTTTCGACATGTGTACACCTCTTCCTTCCATATTCAGTTTTTTCGTGTTCCATCACGCTGCTGTCTCCTAAACATAAATTGAGAGAGGGTTCTGCCCTCTCTCAATCAAGTCAACGTGTTAACATAAATAAGGTAACACTCTTTCTTCTATTTTGCAAGCTTTTTATTAAAAAAAGCATTTAAAAATGCCAGAAACATTGTTTCTGGCATTCCGGGTTGGGCTGTTATAAAAATAACAGAGCAGTTCGTAGGGGAATCGAACCCCTGATTCCGCCGTGAGAGGGCGGCGTCTTAACCGCTTGACCAACGAACCATAGTTACAAATAACAGATATAAAATTGCTGAGCAGTTCGTAGGGGAATCGAACCCCTGATTCCGCCGTGAGAGGGCGGCGTCTTAACCGCTTGACCAACGAACCGTGCTTGTCTAATATAACACGGTAAAAAGAAAAATGCAAGCACTTTTTTATAATTTTTTTAATTTTTTGTATTTTTTATAAATAATATGCAATTTCAACAACAATAGAATGCACGCTCCGCGAACATTCTATTGTCATGAATTAAGAGAGCCCGCAACAACCGCTGCGAGCCCTGTAAAATCAACATTATTCACGATGCATAGAGAAACTGTCCATATCATAATTCTTTAAGTTTTCGTGGATTCCGCGTCCATCCGCATTGCTGATCAATGCATCCCTGTTCTTCTTGGAAGAGATCTGATCGTTGAATGCACTTGGTCCGCCGACACATCCGCCTTCACATACCATACCTTCGATGAAGTCTTCCTGTAATCTTCCGGCTTTCATTAATAACAGAGCTTTCTTACACTCTGCAGCACCATTACACTGGCATACCTTTGCATCGATCTCATCTTCAGATTCTTTTAAACTCTGAAGAACTGCTGCTGTTACACCACCTGCATTGGCAAATCTCTTACCATATACAGAAGATTCCTGATAGCTGTTCTCATCTGGTTCTAATGCCACGCTCTTCGCTTTCATGATGGCACGGATTTCAGAATAAGTTAATACATAATCCGCATTGCCTTCGATCTTCTGGTCTTCTACCTCAGATTTCTTTGCGATACATGGTCCGATAAATACGGTAACTGCCTCCGGATCTTTTGCTTTGATCAGACGGGATACTGCAGCCATCGGGGAAATCGTGGTAGAAATATTGTCTGCAAGCTCCGGGAAATGACGTCTTACCATATTGACAAATGCAGGACAGCAGGAAGTTACTTTCTTCTTGCCTTCTTTGTAAGCTTCTGCCCACTCTTCTGCCTCATAAGCAGCTGTCATATCTCCGCCGAGACCAACTTCGAAGAAACCGTCAAAGCCAACTGCTTCCATTGCTTTCTTCCAGCTGTTCATTGTGATATCATCACCGAACTGTCCCTCTGTTGCAGGAGCAGCCATGGCATAAACTTTTTTATTTGATTTTAATGCTTCAACTACTTTTACAATATAGGTCTTAGATCCGATCGCACCAAATGGACAGCTGTGGATACATTTTCCACAACGGATACATTTCTTCTCGTCGATAACGGAGATTCCGTACTCGTCATATGTAATTGCATTGACCGGACAACTGAATTTACATGGTCTCTTTAAGTGTGCGATTGCATTGTATGGACAGGCCTGTGCACATTTACCACACTCTTTACATTTCTGTGGGTCAATGTGGGAACGAAGTCTTCCCGGCTCGATCGCACCAAATTTACATGCATTGATACATGCCTTTCCAAGACAGTTCTGGCAGTTTTCTGTCACTGTATAGCTGGAGATTGGACAATCTTCACAGGCAGAACTTATTACCTGGATCACGTTACCGTCATCCACTGGACCAGGAGCTTTTCCCTCTGCCAGTCTGACTCTCTGTCTGATAATCTCTCGCTCTTTATAGATACAGCAACGGAACTGTGCTGTTGGTCCTGGGATTAATTGGTTTGCAATGTAGTCTTTCTTCTCCTCAAGCTCACCTGCAAATGCAAGTTTTGCCACTTCATAAAGCACATCGTGTTTGATTCTAATCACATTTTCATCAGCGTACATTGTAAATACCTCACTCGTTTTTGTTCGTTAATTTTTTAACCATCTAAGACATTATATCGAAAATGTATGGAATTACAAGTACCTCTGATGTTTTTATTGTAATACATAAGCTTTTTGTGCAAAGTAACAATTTCACTTATACTTTTTTGTGCAATTATTCCGTGACCGCCTGAAACAGTCCGTCCCCTATTTTCGTCTGTAATAAACATCGCGGTCAACCGCCTTATTCCACGAGGCAACGATCGTCGTGCAGACAGCGTCTCCTGTGATGTTGACTGCGGTACGTGTCATATCAAGGATTCGGTCGATACCCATGATCAGTGCGATTCCCTCGATTGGAAGTCCAACGGAATTAAATACCATCGTCAGTGTGATCAGTCCCACACTCGGCACTCCGGCGGTTCCGATGGAGGCAAGTGTTGCGGTTCCAATGACGGTGAGGTAATCCATCATGTCAAGCGGGATTCCAAACGCCTGCGCGGTGAACACAACCGCCACACCCTGCATAATCGATGTTCCATCCATGTTAATGGTCGCTCCGAGCGGGATCGTGAAAGATGAAATCTTTTTCGAAACACCCATTTTTTCCGCAAGCGTATCAATATTCATTGGAATGGTTGCATTCGAAGTTGAGGTTGAGAATGCAAACGCCATAACCGGGAAGAAATTCTTGATGAAAATAAACGGGTTGAGCCCTGAAAATATTTTCAGCAATCCGAGGTACACCACAAAACACTGCACTGCGAGTGCAAGCAGAACGCAGAACATATATTTTAACAATGGGATGAACACCTCAAAACCGATCTCTGCAAATGTTTTTGCGATCAGGCAGAACACTCCGATCGGTGCAAGCTTCATGACAGCCATCGTCATTTCCATCATAATATCATTGAACTGTCCAAAGAAGTTCTTCACAATGTCAACACGGTCTCCCATGTTCGCGAGAATCACACCGAGGATCAATGCAAACACAATGATCTGCAGCATATTTCCCTCGCTTAAGGAATTAAAAATATTGACCGGGATAATGTCTAACAGTGTTTCTGTCATGCTCATGGACTGTGTTGTCTCACTCACGGTGGAAGTCACCTGGATCTGTGACATATCAAGTCCTTTTCCCGGATTAAAAATATTGGCGATCGTCAGCGCAACGGTAATCGCAAGCGCTGTCGTACACAGATAAAAAATTAGTGTCTTCACACCGACGCTTCCAAGCTTTTTCGTATCTCCCACTGCCATGCTTCCGCAGACGATGGAGCAGAATACAAGCGGAACGACGAGCATACGCATCAGACGGATAAATCCCTGTCCGACAATATAAAAGACACCCTGCACAATGATATCATCCACCACGTAGTTCGATGGAATCAGATAGTTGATGATCACACCGGCCAAAGCTCCTGCAAGAAGCGCAATAAAGATCATCGTGGTAAGGCTTATCTTTTTCTTCTTTTGAACTCTATTCTGCATGATATAATCCCCTCTCTTCCAGATATTCTCTCAGGGAATCCTGCCAGTCTGGGAAATCATAAATCGGAACCATGCTCATAATAAAATTATCGAGTACCGCATACGCCGGTCTCACCTTGGAAAAATCCGACATGACAGTTGGAACCGGCTGCATGGAAGCCGTCTTTCCTGTCATTTTCAAAATCTCCTGTGCAAACGCATAACGGCTGCACACGCCCTTGTTTGTCGCATGATAAGTTCCGTACTCGCTTGTATGCACCAGATGTAATAAAAATCTTGCCAGTTCGTTTGCACTTGTCGGTGATCCAAACTGGTCAGAGGCGATCGATAACTGCTCGCCTGCGTCCACTTTTTTTAAGAAACCATTGATAAAATTCTGTCCCTTTCCATACACCCAGGTGCTCCGCACGATAAAATGTTTTGTTGTGAATTCTTTCACATAGTTTTCCCCCGCAAGCTTGGACTTTCCATAAACCGTTCCCGGATTTGTAATGTCAAATTCTGTGTAAGGCTCTGTGCTTTTGCCGTCAAACACATCATCCGTGGAAAGCTGTACCATTTTTGCCTGCATTTTTGCTGCAACGATCGCCAGATTTCTGGCTCCCAGTGCATTTACTTTAAACGCCTGCGAAGGATTTTCCTCACAGGAACTGATATCCGTCATACCGGAACAATTGATGATAATGTCCGGGCGGTTCATCTCGCCAAAACGAAGTACTTCATCTGTATCCGTCACATCAAGGTCATCCACATCTGTATCTAACATTTCAAATTCCAATTTATCCACAACATCATTCACTGCCTGGCCAATCTGACCGCGGGCACCACATACCCAGATTTTCTGCATCACTGTTCCTCCATTTTCTCTTCTAGTATTTCTCAAAGCATAGAAAAAGATGTGAGTTTATGATTCACATTACATCTCACATCTTTTTACCGTTCTTTATTATATTGATCCACGCATTTGATGTCAAATATTTTTTTCCATGCAGGACAGATGATTTTTTATACAAAACATGCGACCACTACGCCATGTCATGATATTTTCCAAGGAACTCCCTCGTTCTCTGATTTGTCGAAGTAAATAATAACTCCGGTGTCGTCTCCTCCACGATCACACCTTTATCCATAAAGATCATACGGTTTGACACATCTTTTGCAAAGTTCATCTCATGCGTGACAATGACCATCGTCATTTTTTCCTCCGCAAGCTCCCGGATGACTTTTAGGATCTCAAGCGTCAGTTCCGGGTCGAGCGCGGAAGTCGGTTCATCAAAAAATAATATTTCCGGCCGCATGGCAAGTGCCCGCGCAATGGATACCCTCTGCTGCTGTCCGCCGGAAAGCTGACATGGATAGGCATCTTCCCTGCCGCTTAATCCCATCTTCTCCAGTAATACCTTTGCTTCTGCAACAACCTCTTCTTTTTTCCGCTTCTGAACACTGACCGGGGCATCAATGATATTTTTTAAGACAGAATAATGTGGAAACAGGTTAAAATTCTGGAATACCAGTCCAAAATGTCTCTGTATCTTTTTCAAATCTGCCGGTTTCGCATAAACCGTTTTTCCATTGATACTCTCTGCCGCCTTTTCCCCCATATACGTTAAGCTTCCGTCATCCATCTGCTCTAACAGTGTCGCACATCGCAGCAGGGTGGATTTTCCGGAACCAGAAGGTCCGATGATGGAGACAACCTCGCCCTCTGCAACGCTTAAACTGATATCTTTTAAAACTTCGTTTTCGCCGAAGCCCTTTTTTACATGCTGCATTTCCAGTAAATTCATATCATTTCCTCTTTGCCTTAATTTTACTACGATTGTATCTCTAATGATAATAACTCATCTTTTTCTCAAAAAATTCCATGATAAATGCCACCACATAGTTAAAGACATAATAGAATATCGCGGCTGCCACAAACGGGATCATGCTCTTCTGTGAAGCTGCCAGTGCCTTTGCCTGTGAAAACATCTCTGCATAAGCAATGGAAAACGCAAGCGACGTGTCTTTTACCAGCGTGATCACCTCATTGGTCACGGACGGAAGAATACGCTTGATCACCTGTGGAAGGATGATCTTTACAAATGTCTGTGTTTTTCCATAGCCTAATACTTTTGCCGCCTCATACTGTCCAACCGGCATGGACTCAATACCACCACGGTATATCTCTGCAAAATATGCAGCATAGTTGATTGCAAATGCGATCACAACCGCATATGCGCGGTAGCTTGACGAAATATTCACGCCGAAAATATAGTATGGTCCAAAATATACCACCAAAAGCTGTAGCATTAAGGGTGTTCCACGCATAATGGAAATATATATTTTGGTGATCGTTCTTATCACAACATTTTTTGACATTCTTCCGAAGGCTACCAGAAGTCCAAGCGGCAGTGAAAAAATAAGTGTTAATAAGAAAATCTGAATTGTTGTCATCATCCCGGAACCAAGCTGGGAAATCATTACCTGAAAGCTCATATAAAAAGAACCCCTATCTTTTTCTACTGTAAAACCAATGCGCTGTTATTTGCCGAGCGTGCAGACATCATAACCGAAATATTGGTTGGATATTTCTGCGAATGTGCCGTCCTCTACCATCTCTAATAAAGTGCTCTGCACCTCATCGCGAAGTGCTGTGTTCCCAAGGAAAAATCCAACCGCATACTGTTCTGAGGAAATCGTCTCATCTAAAATCTGATACTGATCTTCTTTTCCCTCAATCTGGAACTGTGCGACACCGATATCTATCGCAACAGCATCGACTGCGCCAGACTCAAGATCCATAAATGCGGTGTTGTATTCGCCTACCGATAAGAGCTGTGCAAAGGAAGCCATCAGATCTGCATGTTCTTCATCGTTTAATGCGGTCTCTGCGGCAGACTCTTTCTGTACCTCCACCACTTTTCCTGCAAGATCCGCAAGTGTGTTAATTCCGGAATCTTTCTTTACCACAACCACCTGGCTGTTGTCCATATATGGATCTGTCCATGTATACTGATCTTCACGTCCATTCATCGTAAATCCATTCCAGATACAGTCGATCGTACCGGCTTCTAACTCCATATCCTTTGCATCCCAGTCGATCGGCTGTAACACAATCTTTTTGCCCATACGCGCTGCACACTCCGTCGCCATCTCAATGTCAAACCCTGTAAATTCGCCATCATCCCCCACATAACCAAACGGCGGAAAATCCTGGTCAAATCCAACAGTAAATGTATCTTTTCCGTCTGCTTGATCCGTTTTTGCTGTATCAGTGGAACCTCCACACGCTGTCAGCGACAATGTCATCCCTGCAACAAGTAATAATGCCATAAATTTCTTCATAAAATCTCCATCCTTTATTTTCAGTTTATTACCACGCTACCACATTAAAGTGTCTGCTTATAATCTATCACAGAAACGGATTCGTTGTCAAGCACAGCTTCTCTCTTTTCAAACATTTCCTATTGCATAAAAAGCAGGAACACGCAATGTGCTCCTGCCCTTTCTTACAGAATATATTTTTCCATTGTCTGATACAACAGCTCTCTCTGTACCGGCTTTGTGATTCTTTCATTCATGCCTGCCTCATGCACTTTCACGATATCCTTTGCCATCGCATTTGCAGTGACTGCCAGAATCGGGATATCCGATGCGTCCGGCTTTTCGCTGCCCCGGATACTCTTTGCTGCCTCATACCCATCCATGATCGGCATATTCAGATCCATAAAAATCATGTCATAATAGTAATCCGGCATATTCTGATAGCGTGAAAGTGCTGCTTCCCCATTATCGACACATTCCACTTCTGCATGAACAGCCTTCAAAAATCCCTGAAAGACCTCTGCATTAACTGCATTATCCTCCGCCAGCAGTGCACGCTTTCCGGAAAAATCATAGTCCTCCGTTTTATTTTTCTCTGTCTCCGGCACACTGCAGATCTCTGAGATCAGACTGTATACCTGAGACTGCAACACCGGTTTTTTCAGGATATAATCTACACCCGCCCCGCGCATCTCTTCCTCATAATCCTCTGTATCATAGGAAGATGTAACGATTTTTAATGTATCACGGTCAAAGATCTCCCGCATTTCCCTGACCAGTTTTTTGCCATATCCCCCCGGCATCTGCCAGTTGACAAAACAGATGTCGTAGCCTTCCCCTCGTTCATACGCTTCTTTGAGTATCCGGATGATCTCCTTCCCGTCTGTCGAACTGTCATACCGGATCCCGAGTCTCGTCAGCGTCGACATCATATAATGCAGTGCGATCTCATCATTGTTTACCAGAAAAACTTTTAATGATCTGAACTTACGTTTCTCCCGCACAATACTTTTTCCAATTTCAAATGGAATGTCCACGATGAATTTTGAACCCACATTATATTCGGATGCCACATCGATCGTTCCGTGCATCTGTTCGACAATGCTCTTTATGATTGGAAGTCCCAGACCGCTGCCACCGTAATATTTTCCGTTTTCATGCTGTTCCTGCTCAAACGGTTCCCAGATTTTTTCCAAAGCTTTATCCGAAATCCCACATCCGGTATCACGCACTGTAATATGTAAAACCGTCCTGCTGTCATCCACATCCAGCTCAGACATGCACACCTCAATGGTTCCGCCCTTCTCGGTAAACTTAAACGAATTTGAGAGCAGATTCACAAGCACCTGCTTGACACGGATTGCATCTCCGATCAGATATTCATGTGTCACATTGTCAACCCTGAAATAAAAATAGATCCTTTTCATTCTGCACTGGGAATAAAAAAGACCAGAGACCTCCGACACGACCTCATTGAGTGAAAACGCCACATGACGGATCGTCATTTTTCCATTGTCAATGGCTGCCATATCCAGCACATCATTGACCAGTTCCCACAGATACTCCGCCTGGTAACGGATCTTCTTAAAATCCTCCCGGACTTCTGCATCTTTATAATGGGCAAGCTGTGAAATGCCCAGAATTCCATTGATCGGTGTGCGGAGTTCATGGGACATCCTTGCAAGAAACAGTTCTTTTGCCCTGCCCATCTCCTGCTCTTTCTCTAACTGTGCCCTGATCTTCTCCCGTTCCAGAATATATTTTTCCACAAGATTATGAACTCTTTTTTTCACGATGGCCGGATCACACGGAGAAAAAATATACTCATCCGCTCCCGCTTCTAACGCTTTAACCTCTGTTTTCTCATCAATTGCAGTTTTTGCGACGATCGGGATATCCGCATACTTATCCTGCTGTTTCATCTCCCGGATCACTTCAAATCCATCCATCACCGGCATGCAAAGATCAAGAAGAACAATATGTACCTTTTGTTGTTCCAGTTGTTCCATCGCCTGTTTCCCGTTTTCCGCCTCCAGAATCTGATATTCGTCTTTAAAGATTTCTGCAAACGAAATGCGTTCCACTTCCATGTCATCTACAATGAGCATTGTCAGTTGTCTGTTCATATCTGATTCGTACCTTCCTGATTCGATAATGTATCATCTCTTTAGCTATTATACATAATTTTTACATAAAAAAGCGTTTTTTTTGTTTTTTTTCACAAAAATATGCATTATCTGGCATCTTCTAAACATGATACAACATTTTTCGACAAAGAATCTGCCCTATGGGCAAAGCAGTGGACTGACTGCCAGAAGAAAAATTCCCACATAATAAGTGGTAAGGTTAAACAGGTGGACTTTCCGGCTCTTATTTTTATAAAAATAAAGAAACAGAATGGAAATATCTGAGATCATAAACAGAAAACTTCCCACCGCACAGACGATGTGCCGCATGTCAGGGATACTCACTGCAATATGCATGCTTTTTGCAAACAGGTATGCAATAAAAAAAGTGTAGACTAAAATGCATGGCCGGAGTCTTCCGGTATGAAAGCTGCCCATTCCTGTCACTGCAAAAATCCCGATCACCGCTATGACCGGAAACACCATATCTGCAACTGCCGGCGGCTGCATCCGGTCCAGCCACCGGATAAAGAACAGATGCCCCATTAAAAATGTGACAAGTCCCAACAAAAAAAGTCTCTTTTTTTTGATCTTATTATAAAAAGCAAGTATTACATCTCCTGCAAAGCAGCAGACAAACGCCGGAAGCATCAGCCAGAAATCCAGAATATCCCGACTGACAACTGCTGCTGCCAGAAACACAGACACAAACGCTGCACTCTGCAGTGTCTTTACAAGCACATAATTTTTCTTATAATCCGGCTTTTTCACCTGATTTAAAAACCATAGAAACAGCACTCCATAAAAGACTGCCATTCCCAGAAACCATATCCAACGCTCCATAGAAAGCTCCTATTTTTGTTTTCCAAATAATACCGGGTTTCCTGCTGCCGTCACGATCAGTGGGATCACCATGCAGATCCATATGACCGGTTCTGTCCAGATGACTGCCCAATAACCAGACCTACGCACAAAAACCAGCGTGAACACCACTTTTCCCGCCAGCTCTATAAAACTTGAAAAGACGGGCGTCCTCTGATCTCCGATTCCCTGCAGCGAATTGCGCAGGATCACAATAAACACACAGACCACCTGAAAAGACATATCGTACACCAGATACTGTGTGCCCCAGTAAATGACCTCCTTATTCTTTGAACTTGCAATAAAAGAGATCAGATACGGTGATATCGTATGCGATAAAATAAAAATAATCACACTGAACACACAGCCGATTCCAAGCACTGCCTTTAAGCCCTGCCGGATCCTGTCATACTTTCCGGCTCCGTAATTCTGTCCACAGTAAGTTGCCATGGAGGCGCCAAAAACGCTGACCGGAAGACTGAAGATTTCAAACACTTTGCGCGCCGCTGTATGTGCCACGATAATGTTCGTTCCAAGTTTATTGATTCCCGTCTGCAAGATCAAAGTACCGCAGTTTACCAGAGATGACATGAGTGCCATCGCCAGTCCGTTCTGATACAGAATTCTCATGCGTTCTCTCTCCCACTCCAGATCATTCTTCGAGATGTGAAGGATTGGGAAACCGGACTTGATACGCAGAAAGCATAATACTGCTGAGACCAGTTGTGACAGCACCGTCGCACAGGCAGCTCCTGACACGCCCATGGAAAAGCCGCCGATAAAGAGATAGTCAAGCACAATATTTGTGACCGCCGCAATGACCAGAAAGATCAGTGGTGTCACGGAATCCCCGATCGCCCGGAGCATATCCGCACACAGATTGTATGCCAGTGTAACAAACATGCCCCACACTAAAATCCTGATATAATCATGTGCCATGCAAAACTGTTCTTCCGGAACATTCATGGCATGAAGGATCGGATTTAAGAAAAGCAGTACTGCAAAAATGATCACAACCGCCGTCATCATTCCCAGCATTATGGAAGACGCCACATTTTTCTTTAAAAGTTTCTCATTCCCACTTCCATAGTTTTGTGCGGTCACAATGGAAAATCCCAATGTAAAGCCGCTGAAAATTCCGGTCAGAAGATTATAAAGGATCGACACGGAGCCAACTGCCGCCAATGCCTCTTCCCCTAAAATACTTCCGACGATCTTGGTATCGATCAGACTGTACATCATCTGGAACAGTCTTCCCAAAAAGACAGGAATTGCAAATAATAAAATCAGTTTTAACGGATTACCCTCTGTTAAATTTAAAGTTTTTCCTGTTTTCCCATCAGCCATTTTTTCGAAGTCCCTTCGGGTAATGATTTTTTAAAATGCCACCGGCTAACTTGCCCCAGCCAATGCTGTAACCATCCACAGTCACTAAATACCAGCCCTTTTCTCCGTCCATATTCAGGGTCTGTCCATTTAAGTATGCTTTGACCTGTGGGCTGTCGCTCTCTAAGCTGCACATGTGCTTTACCTGATCCGGTCTTAACGCTAACGCCAGTGCATGGGACGGCTCGAAACGGTTCTTTTTTAAGGTTCCCAGATGCAGTCCCGGGCGGAGCACTTTCAGATTCCGGATGGACGGCATTCCCTCCGGCATCCGATAAAGCTGGTCGCCGAATTTCAGGAAACTGCCTGTTATATTTTTAACAAGGTTTTCCTCTGCAAATGCAAAAAATTCCCTGCACTCTTTCTCATTGATCCCCTTCTCCACACCGTTTCTGCAATAGCCCTGACAGGTTCTGGATAAAACACCCGCTTTCTGTAAGACAGCGAGGTAATGCCCTTCACCTTTTAAATGGTGCGGCCACAGACGGATGGTGTGTTCTAAACCATCCGCCGGATGCTCTGTCCACGCCGGCACACCCGGCATCATACCGTCTTTTTTCTCCACCGGTAATATTGAAAATTCCGGGTGGCGCTCTAAAAAGCGGCTGATACTGCCTTCATTCTCCGTCGGGGCAAACGTGCAGGTCGAATACACAAGCCGTCCGCCCGGCTTTAACATCTCCGCTGCGCAGTCTAAGATCTCCGCCTGTCTTGCGGCACAGTTCTCTACATTTTCCGGACTCCACTCATCACAGGCATCCTCGTTCTTGCGGAACATTCCCTCACCGGAACACGGTGCATCCACTAAAATACGGTCAAAATATTCGCGGAAATTATCCGAAAGTTTCTGTGGTGTCTCATTTGTCACAAGCGCATTGCACACGCCCATGCGCTCGATGTTCTCAGACAGGATCTTTGCTCTCGCCGGATGGATTTCATTGCAGACGATCAGTCCTTCCCCCTGCATGGAACATGCAATCTGTGAGCTCTTGCCTCCAGGTGCGGCGCACAGATCTAAAATGCGCTCTCCCGGTTCCGCCATCAGATACTCCGCCGGAGCCATCGCACTCGGCTCCTGGATATAGTAAACGCCCGCCTCATGATACGGATGTCTGCCGGGCTGATCATTCCCACTGTAATAATAGCCATTCGTTGTCCACGGCACTCTGTTTAAAGAAAACGGCGCCTGCAGCAAAAAAGTATCCCGCTCTGTTTTCAGTGGATTGATTCTGAGTGCCTGATATTTCGGCAGATCATAGCTTGCATAGAATGCTGCGTACTCCTCCCCGAGCATTTCTTTCATACGCACACAAAATTGTTCTGGTAACATAATTTCTCTCCGTCCTGTTTTTCCTGTGATTGATTCATTTTCATAATTCCGTTTTTATGAATTTTACAATTGTATTTTCTCATCGGTTAATTGTTTCAGTGCATCTCCCAGAATGTGATTGGATGATTTTTCCCTCATTCCATCGATTGTTTCCCGAAGCGTCTGGTTTGCTGCCTCTACCTCACGCTCAAACTCTCTTGCAGAGAGCAGATGACAGCCCTGCCCGGTGATGATGATCTGCTCAAGACCATCCGAAGTCGCCACTGTCACATGGTATTTTCTTCCGTTTTCATGTGCAAACTTTTCAATATAAGCATCGGCAGTCTCTGCTTCTTTTGTATACACGACATGGATATTATGGTGATCGAGCATTTCCGTCTGGTGTCCTTTTACGCGGTACGCATCAAACACCACGATCAGATTGCATTTTTTTATGCCCTGATAATTGCACAAAATGTCTAAAAGCTTTCCTCTTGCTCCGTCGATATTGACTGCCGCAAGCTCTTTTAAGCTCTCCCATGCAAAAATGATATTATATCCGTCCACCAGCAGATATTCCTCTTTGGAAACTGCTTTTACAGGTGCATAGCGCGGCGCATTGTCTCCCGAGATCACTTTTTTCGCAGTGCGCCACTGCTTTGTCGCTCCCTTCTCATGTTTATTTGCATGATAGGTACGTGCTAAGATCGCATCAATCTCCTCAATGTCGATCCAGTGATCCGGATCATAGGTTTTTGTCTTTTTACCGGAAGGTGCTTCCTCCTGCTGTTCTTTCTTTTTTAACAGCCTGCCCTCCACATGCATGTGATCCGGCACTTCATTCCATGGAACGATAAATCCTGCTCCGTGCGCACAGAAAACAGAATCCGCCGGGTGCGAAAGATCCCGCTCCGGATCATAACCGGTCTGTGCGACCACCTCTTCCGTGTTGTGACATGGGTAATATCCCGCAAACCGGAACGTTACTTTTCCAAGTCCTTTCGTGTAGGCAGTCACTTCCTTCTGGTAATTTGCCATGCACGCCACCGGAGCAATGCCGCGCAGAACCTGTGCATCGCCCTCCTGATAAGGACCTTCAAACTTTCCATGCATCTTTTCAATATCCGTCATAGCACGTCCTACCATATTCTGCGGAACAGCTATGTGAAATTCATAATACGGCTCCAGCAGCACAGACTGCGCCTGTTTTAAGCCCTGGCGCACTGCCCGGTAAGTCGCCTGTCTGAAATCGCCGCCCTCCGTGTGTTTCGTGTGTGCCCTTCCACCGATCACTGTGATTTTCATATCTGTAATCACCGAACCGGTCAACACTCCGATATGCTCCCGCTCTTTTAAATGTGTCACGATCAGCCGCTGCCAGTTTTTATCCAGCACATCCTCACTGCAGTCTGTGTCGATCACAATACCGCTTCCCGGTTCCAGCGGCTCTAACAAAAGATGTACTTCCGCATAATGTCTGAGCGGTTCAAAATGTCCCACGCCCTCCACCGTATCTGCGATTGTTTCCTTGTATACAATCTTACCCGGACCAAATGACACATCCACGCCAAACCGCTCTGCGATCATGCTTTTTAAAATTTCAGTCTGGACCTCGCCCATGATCTGGATCTGGATCTCCTGAAGCTTTTCGTTCCATACAATATGTAATTCCGGCTCTTCCTCCTCGATCTGGCGCAATTTTGGCAGCATGACTGCCGGCTCCACGCCCTCCGGGAGAATCAGACGGAAATGCAGTACCGGCTCTAATACCGGTGTTTCTCCCTGCGCTTCTATTCCAAATCCCTGTCCCGGATATGTGTGGTCTAATCCGGTCACGGCGCACACCATTCCGGCATCCGCTTCATTGATCAGCTCATATTTGGTTCCGGAATAAATGCGGATCTGGTTCACTTTCTGTTCCCACACTTCCTCACCAAACCGCACATGATCTGCATTCGAAAGCAGCGCTTTCACTTTTAACGTTCCTCCGGTCACTTTCAGATAGGTCAGCCGGCTGCCTGCCTCATCTCTCGCGATTTTAAAAACTTTCATGCCAAATCCATCCGGATATTCCGGTGCCAGCGTATATCGGTCAAACCCCTGTAAAAATGTATCCACGCCGGCATTCCGAAGCGCAGAACCAAAAAAGCACGGAAATATCTTTCGCTGCACGATCATTTCCCTGATTTGTTCACCGGCAATCCTTCCGGTCTCTAAAAAACTTTCCATCGCAGTCTCATCTTCCATGGCAATTTCTTCCATAATAGTACTGCTTTTCTCGTTTTCCTGTGCTTCTTCTTCTGTTCCTGCGCCAAGTTCCGTGAAATCAATGCATCCGTCCGACAACTGTTTTTTTAACTCCAAAAGAATTGCCGCTCTGTCGGTTCCCGGCTGATCCATTTTATTGATAAAAAGAAATACCGGGATCTCATACCGTTTTAAAAGCCGCCAGAGTGTCTGTGTATGAGCCTGCACTCCGTCAGATGCGCTGATGACAAGCACGGCGTAATCAAGCACCATCAGCGTCCGCTCCATCTCTGCCGAAAAATCCACATGTCCCGGTGTGTCCAAAAGTGTCATTTTCGTGTCACCAAATTGTAATTCTGCCTGCTTTGAAAAAATCGTGATGCCACGTTTCTTCTCCATCGCATCCGTGTCTAAAAATGTATCGCCGTTGTCGACGCGCCCTATTTTTTTAATGCTTCCACTGCTATATAAAAGTGCTTCTGACAATGTGGTCTTGCCGGCGTCCACATGTGCCAGAATTCCTGCTATAATTTGTTTCATGATTATTTTTTCCTTAGATTTTGAAGATTGCTGCAAAACTCGAATTCAGGCTGTGAAGATTTTGAAGCATCAACAAGATCAACGAAGACACACTTGCGTTACGTGTCGCTCGCAACGGTACTAAGAAGTCAGCTCCTGCATTTCATTTCTGATAACTCAGAATGAAATACAGAATCTGACTTCTAAGGACCGGCGGCTCCCCAGTGTCTTCTTTTGCTCTTGTCGATGTTTCAAAATTTATTCCACACTTTCTACGAGTTTTGCAACAATCAATTTATTTTACTGAAAAAATGATTCATGGGTTTTCTGCCCTTTTTGAATCATTTACGATTCCTATTTTAGCATATTTTCTGAAAACAGAAAAGGGACAGTCGCACGAATTACTTCGCATGCTCTGTCCCTTCTCTGTTTTGCTTCATTATTCTGTTTCTTCTATATTAGTAACAAAAATAATGACAGCAGATTTTTACATCAAGATTCGATGTGAGCGGATAAGTTGAAAAATTCATTGTATCATTTCTTAATAGGTCTGTATTTCCATTTAATACATTATAAATAGACTGGTACTCTGTCTCTGTCGGATGCGCTTTATCCCGTCTTTTCCAGGAAACAAACTGAACCGGATTGTTCTGGCTCAGCACATCATATAATGTATCCGGATACAAATCGGATGCCATGCGGTTTAACACCACCTCGACAACCGCTTCCTGCCCCTCGACAGGTTCGCCGTTTGCTTCCAGCCACACGATTTTGGCCAGCAAATCGATCTCTTCATCGGTCAGGCTGATGTTCCAACGATTGTTGTATGCCGGAGCCTGCGAAGTTCCAGAAACTTCCTCCACCTGACCACTCTCACTTACTTCTGTATTTGTTTCAACTGATCCGTCTGTCTCTTCTTCTAAATTACTTTCTGAATCATTTGAAGTTGTCACTAAAACAACATCTTTCTTTTCAACACCTGTTTTTTCATCTGATTCTGTGGTAAATGAATTTGCGGAAATTGCAGCTGCCACACCGGCGGAAAATTGCATTTCTTCCGGCTCTGCCTCCTGATTCTGAAGCGGTACTGCCTCATTCTCAAGCTCTGCAACATATGCTGCCTCTTCCTGAATGTTGGACGTAACAATCAAGCACAATGCGAAAGCAAAAAGTAATGCTGCGTCCAATATTTTTTTTCTCATTTTTCTCCTTTCCTCAAGAATGATACATAACATAGTAAAACGACAGATAAACCAAAAATTTATCTGCCGCTTCATTACAAAACCCTATCATACTCAATTATTCCCAAAAGTCAAATTTCTCATTCAGGAACTGTGCTGAGAAAATTTCTTTGAATTTTACCATATATTTTTTTCATTTGTGTAAATAATCTACTAACGAGTCAGTTATAACTTTTTCGCGTTAAAGCAGAAACAGTCAGATATTACAATTATTGTGAGCTTTTCTGCTTATTTTTATGCAACTTCCATTAATTTTCCCCAAAAAAATCTGGAAACAGTCTTAATCTCTTGCGATCTCAGACAGAATTTCTGCGCGTTTTGTGCCGATCAGGAGCTGATTTTTATATGTTTCATAACGCTCTATGCGATGCTCACTTAAGAAGACCGCGATCTCCGGTGTGATCGTAAGTTCTGTCACAAAAACTACCATTTCCTGTCCATCCGAAAATGCCTGCTCCATAAATGTAAATGCATGTTCTAAGGTTTCAATCCCTTGATTTTCAAGGCTTTGCAGTTTTTCACACTGTGCGTCAAACGGCTCTTTTGAGAGCGCAAATAAAGCAGTTTCTTCTATATTAATTGTTTCCTCGGCTACAATCTTTTTCGCACATTCCTTCAATTTTTCGTTCAGGCTGCGTGCACGGTCACTCTGTGCTTTTGAGACAAACTGCTGTTTCTCGTTCTGCTCATCTGACGCTGTTTTTTCTGCAAGAATCGTTTCAAAAATTCCTTTTGCCTGCAAAGAATTTTTTAATTTTTGACGGTATTCCTTCAAAAAATCATACCATGCATCCGTGATCTCACGCTCTCTCTGTATCTGATAAAAGACATTTGAGACACCATCCAGCAGCAGATTGACCACCGAAAGCCTCTCATCAAACGCTGCCTGATCGATACGTGCATAGACGGAAGGCTTTACTTTTCCCTCCAAAATCTCTGCAATGCCATAATCGTCCTGATATTTTTTATACAGATCAAAGTAGGCAGACACATCCTCCGCCACATCTTCATGCCGCAGAAACTCATGAATGATCTCCTCGTCCACAGGAATTCCAAGTTCCTCGTAGACATCCATAAGATTGCTTAAATCCTCCCAGCCTCTGGCGGTCACAAACTGTAATCCGTCCACGTCCGCCTCCACGCGGTAAAAATTCTTCGGACGAAGTTCCAGATAGCTTAAAATTGCGCTGTTTAAACGTTTTTCTCTTGCATATTCCTTCCACACGCCAAGATCTGCCTCGATATTCATGCAGCGCACACGGTCTAACGTTACCATATCAAAATCTCTTACCGACTTGTTGTACTCCGGCGGATTTCCGGCTGCAGCAATGATCCATCCCTCCGGGACTGCCTGGTTGCCAAACGTTTTACACTGCAAAAATTGCAGCATGGTCGGCGCCAGCGTCTCAGAAACGCAGTTGATCTCGTCAATAAAAAGGATTCCCTCTTTCCTGCCGCCCTCCTCGATTTTGCGGTAGACACTCGCAATAATCTCGCTCATGGTGTACTCCGTCACAGAATATGTTTTTCCGTCGTACTGCTCCTCCTTAATAAACGGAAGTCCTACTGCGCTCTGCCTTGTGTGGTGGGTGATGGTATACGCCACAAGCCCGATCTCACACTCTCTGGCAATCTGCTCCATGATCTGTGTCTTTCCGATTCCCGGTGGTCCGATCAACAGAACCGGACGCTGTCTGACCGCCGGGATTTTATATTCGCCAAATGCATCTTTGCTCAGATATGCCTGCACGGTATGTTTGATCTCTTCTTTTGCCTGTTTAATGTTCATGGTTTCTCCTTGTCTCCTCTGCCAAAATATCCTCCTGTTCCACCCGGAGTCTCATTGCCCACGGTGGAACGGCACTCTCATCATAATCATCCAGAAACAGAAATGCGGTCTTATATTCCGGCCGTTTCTTCGGATAAATGCCCTTGCCATCTGTAAAATATAACAGCCCGCCAAGATTTTTCAACACGCCCTGCTCTAATAATTCGTTCACATAAGCAAAAGCCGGTCTGAAATCTGTTCCGCCGCCTCCTATAACGGTAAAACGATTTAAAAGCTGTTCGAGTTCGCGGCTGTTTTTTACCTCCTCATCCATGCGCACCTGATCGTCACACTGAATGATGCGTATTCTGCTTTTTGCAAAAAAACTGTTCTGTTCGGTCAGGATCGTATAGGTCTCTTTCAAAAAATTGTGGATGAGTTCTCCGCTGGTTGAATAACTCGTATCGACCACAATGACAAACTCCTGGATTTTTTTGACCTCCCGGCTCTCCACCGGCTCAATGAGCGGCATGTTTCCGTAAAGCCGCAATCCATAAGTATAATAATTCAGGTCGAACTCGTCGGGATCCGCATGCAGTTCCTCCCGCAGAACGGAAAATTTACGCAGAAAATCTGCATAACTTTGTCTGCTCTTCTCTGCCTTCAGCTGTGCAGCAAGAATATCTTCTCCATCCTCTGTCTCATCCCCTCTGGATTCCTTTTCCATGCGCGTCTGCCTTGCAATTTTATCCCACTGTTTTCTGGCGTCCTCATTTACGGCATTTTTCTGTTCCTCCTTCGGCCAGTAACGATGGTCGTCCGTGTAAAATTCCTTTTGCAGTGCGATCAGTTCTGCCGGCTTTCTGCCACTTAGATAACGATAAATAACCGCCGCGGAGATCCCGCTCTTTAGCTGTTTTAGCTCTTCATAAACCGTTTGTCTCTGCCAGCTTAAGATCCGTCTCGTACTCGGTTTGTCCATCTGGTCGATTGTGTATTCCACTGCAATATCGCAGGCAAGATTCCATTTTTCTCGGTCTCTCTTTCCACCGATCCAGAGATGGAAAAAGATACAGTGCAGCACGCTGTGCAGGTATGCCCTGTCGAGATATTTCGGGTTGCCCTGAAACACCCTTAACACCTGCTCCGTGGAAAAATAAAGATATGTGCCGTCAGTCGCAAAGCTTCTGATATTCTCATCCGCCCGGTAAACAAGCGTGCCGAGTGCAATATCTAAAAAGCGCAGATCCATATATAGTTCACTTCGCACAAACTCCAGAACTTTCTTCGACATCTCTGCCTCCCACTCGCTCTGTGTCTGCTTATGTTTACTCCTAAACTGCTCCATGTCAACTCCTTTATTAATTGCAAAACTCCTTATAATCTTCTTTAAATTGTGAAAAATCAACAAAATTCTCGAAAACACGCTTTCGCTACGTGTCGCTGGTAACGGTACTAAGAAGCTAGTCACGGCTATCGCCGTGTCTACCTTCTAAGAACCGACCGCTCCCCAGTGTTTTCTCGATCTTTTGTTAATTTTTCACAATTCAATTTACATTTGTAAGAGTTTTGCAATTATATATTAAAATTCTTCAAACACATAGCGGCTCCTGACATCTGCAGTTTCTGTCTGCTCTGCAAATAACTGCCGCTTCCATGCGATGAGGCTTGCCACACCCTCCATCCATTCCTCATGCGATGCGATTGCAACGGCATCCTCTATCTGTTCTTTCCTGCCGTATCCTTTCTCAAAGAAGAAATGTAACGGTTTTAACTCTCTTTTCTTTAAAAGAATGGTTAAAACCTTTCCGGACTGTTCCCTCACATATTCCTCATAATCTGCCCTTGCCTCCGGTGACAGCCCACATGCAGCATATAAGCGGTTCCACGCCATCGGAATGAGCACCTCTGCGGACTCCTCCACACACGCCTGTGGGAAAATCTCATCATAGGCATTCAGTAAAATGACACCCTCCTTAAAGCACTGTCTTGCACGGAAACCCTCTCCGGTAAGATTCAGTTCAAAAATATGCGCCGGTCCGATCTCATCATAACTCTCATAATATTCCGGATACATAAGAACTGCCTCTCTCTCTCCGTCCTCCTGTTCAAACGATACTTCCACCTGCCATTTGATCTGCGCGAGAAGCTGTTTTAGTCCGGTCGGCTCCTCTACCCCAGCACACATCCGTAAGCTTCGCAGATTCAGGCAATTCATAAACGCATCGCTTCCCACTTCCACAAGTTTTGGATAAACACTGATCCTTTCCATTTTCGTACAGTTATAAAACGCACAGCTTCCTATTTTCACAATGTCTGCCGGAAGTTGTACCTCTTTGATATATTTTTCCGATAATTCGTGCAGTTTTCCATCCCGTTCTATTGTTTCCAAAGAAATAATATTTTCTTCCTGTTCTGAGGAAATACGATCCTTTTTCTCTTTGTCTTTCAACACAGACAGACCGCTCTCCCACATACCTCCGCAGTACCTTGAATACCGGATCTCATTCTCCGGAAGCTTTCTTCTTGAAAAGCAATAATCGCCCAGTTCCTGCACGCATCTTCCATCGATAAATCCCGGCACTGTCACGACCGGCTGTTCTCCGAATACCCGAAGCAGACGGATTTCTCCTTCTGAAATTTTTTCCCATAAAAAAAACAATTGTTCTGCCCTGTTCTCTTCCATCATTTTTCCCTGTCATTCATGTCCAATATCCTGTATATCCGTCTTAGATCACAGCATTCTCTCCGCGCTTCAGACGCCCATAACTGCGCACTAAAAGAGGCCCTTCCGTAATCAGCATGGCAATCCATCCTGCCAGACACGCAAACGGGAATGTCTCTACCTTCATTGCAAAGCCAAACACAAATACAAATGCTGCGAGCACACGCACTCCCATATTCACCATACTACTGATCAAAGTGATCTTCAGATCTCCGATTCCCCGGAAATATCCCTGTATGCCATTCGTAACTGCCGGGAGCAGATACATAAATGAGATCAGTTTCAGATAAGTGACGCCCTCTTTTACAACATCTGTGTCTCTGACGAACAAACGCACAACCGGCTCTGCAAAAAAGAAGCACACCAGAAAAATGACCATTCCATAAACCAGTTCGATCTTCATACCGCCCCAGAATCCCTTTCGCACACGTTCTTTTTTTCCTGCTCCGCTGTTCTGAGCCATAAAAGACGTCATAGAGTGCGCAATATTCTGTTCCGGAAGGCACGCAAAATCATCAATGCGGTTCACGATCGTATACGCCGCCATCACGGAAACTCCCATTGTGTTGGCAATTGCCTGCACACCGATTTTTCCAAGCTGCACGGTTCCCTGCTGCATCGCACTCGTCCATCCATAGAGGATCGTCTGTTTCAGCAGCGTTCCATCGAATACAAACCATGCTTTTCCAAGATTTAACTCCGGCACCTTTCTCTTAATGTAAATGATGCAAAGCATACAACACACCGCCTCGCTGACGACCGTTGCGACCGCGCAGCCCATGCTGCCCCATCTGAGCACTGCCACGAAAAACAAATCCCCGATGATATTGAGCACCGAGCTTGCCACAAGAAAATAGAGCGGTGTCGTGCTGTCTCCCAGCGCCCGCAATGTGCATGCAAAAAAATTATAGATAAATGTAAAAATAAATCCCAAAAACACGATTCTCAGATAAGAAACTGCAAGCGGAAGCACTTCCTCCTGCACCCGGATCAGTAATAACAACGGTCTGGCAAAAAGAATGCAAAACAACGTGACCGCAATGGAGAACACAATTCCTGCAATCATCGTCGTGCTGATCTGCCGCTTTAAAACATCCATTTTCTTTGCGCCGTACTGGGTTCCCATCAAAATGGAAGCCCCGATACACATGCCGTTCACAAACAAAATTGCAAGTGTCATCAGTGGATTGCTTGTGCCGACCGCCGCCAATGCCTCTTTTCCCACAAGCTGACCGACGATAATGCTGTCCACTGAGTTATACATCAACTGAAAAATGTTTCCAAATAAAAGTGGTATCGTAAATTTTACAAGTAATGGAGTAATTTTCCCCTGTGTCAGATCTTTTGTCATATTCTTACGCCTTTGCCAGAATCTTTTTTATATTACATAAAAACAGTGTGGAAGCCACTGCAACCGAAATAAAGTCCGAAACAGGCTCTGCTAAAAACACTGCAAACACTTTGTTCTCAATGAACATCGGCATCAGATAGATCAGTGGGAGCAACAAGATGATTTTTCTTAAACATGCAATGAATAAGGAAAGTTTTGCCTGTCCAAGCGACATAAACGTCTGCTGGATTGCCATCTGGATTCCAAAGATACCGGTCATGCCCATATAAATCCGGGCAGCCCACGTCGTCATCTCATACAATTCCGGGGAACTGCTGTTGAACAGCTGTACAAAAACCCCCGGGAAACACTCTACAAACAGCCAGAATGCCATCGTGTAAATGAGACTTACCACGATCAAAATGCGAATCGTCTTTTTCACACGGTCAACCTTTGCCGCGCCATAGTTATAGCTGATAAGCGGTTGTGCGCCCTGTCCAAGCCCCTGCACCGGCATGAACTGTAACTGCATAATACTTGCAAGGATCGTCATCGCTCCCACTGCCACATCTCCGCCGTATTTCGACAGGGACGCATTAAATGCAATGTTTATAAGGCTCTCCGTAATATTCATGACAAATGATGCCAGACCAAGTCCCATGACCGGAAGAATGATCTGCGGCTGTACTTTTAAATATTCTTTTCGGATACGAAGTTTTGTCTGTTTTCCATTCAAAAAAGAAAACACCCACACGGCGGAAACTGCCTGTGAGAGAATCGTTGCAACGGCCGCGCCCTTTACGCCCATATGAAATGCAAAAATAAATAAAGGATCAAGAATGATATTGCAAATTGCTCCGATCAGAACTGTCTTCATACTGATCTTTGCAAATCCCTGTGTTGTGATAAACATATTCAATCCCAGCGTCATCATGACAAAAATACTCCCCGCCACATAGATCCGCATATATCCCAATGCAAATGGCAAGGTTTTCTCACTCGCGCCAAACATCCACAGAATCGGCTCCGCGACTGCTTCCAGAAAGATGGTCAGCACAACCGAGATTACGATCAGGCTTGTCACACTGTTTCCAAGAATACGCTCCGCTGTCTCATTGTCCCCTTTTCCCATATAAATTGCGGCTCTCGGTGCGCCACCGGAACCGATGAGCATTGCAAATGCCGTAACCATCATAAGTACCGGAAAACATAACCCGAGTCCGGTCAGTGCAATATCCCCCACCTCGCGGATATGTCCGATATAAATACGGTCAACCAAATTATATAGAAGGTTTACAAGCTGTGCGATAATTGTAGGCACCGCCAGTTTTATCATTAAACCGGGAATGCTGCCACTCCCAAGATTCTGTTTTTCTGTCTCTTTTTCCATAAAAATCTCCTCTTGTACTGTCAAATAAAACTTCCGCCTTATCTCTTTTGTGCAAAATCTGCCATCAGACACACGCAGAATAAGACTGACACACTTTTCACAGTGCAACAACCTTATTCTAGCACACTCTATGTTCGAATACAAATGGCAGACTTCAATCAGCCAAGTATTTTTTTCAGATCTTCCTCCGGGGTGCTGATCGGAGAAATCTGATAATTTTCTACCAGATAATTCAAAATATTCGGTGAAAGAAACGCCGGCAGAGTTGGTCCAAGATAAATATTTTTAATACCAAGGTGTAACAACGTCAGTAAAATGCAGACTGCTTTCTGCTCATACCAGGACAATACCATGGAAAGTGGAAGTTCGTTCACGTTGCAGTCAAACGCTTCTGCGAGCGCAATTGCAACCTTGATTGCACTATAAGCATCGTTACACTGTCCCATATCCATAATTCTTGGAAGTCCGCCGATGGTTCCAAGATCAAGGTCATTAAAACGGTATTTTCCACAGGCAAGCGTGAGAATGACAGAATCCTTTGGTGTCTGTTTTACAAATTCCGTATAGTAGTTTCTTCCAACTCTTGCTCCATCACAGCCACCCACTAAGAAAAAGTGGCTGATTGCTCCGGATTTCACAGCATCGATCACCTGATTTGCAACTCCTAACACGGTTCCATGTCCAAAACCGGTCATGACCGTCTTACCGCCATTGATCCCTGTCATCTCACGGTCAGCTTCATAGCCGCCAAGTTCTAATGCTTTCTCAATGACCGGGGTAAAGTCTTTTTCTTCCCCTATGTGAACCATCTCAGGATAAGAAACCACCTCTGTCGTAAATACACGGTCTGCATAGCTTGGTTTTACCGGCATCAGACAGTTTGTTGTATAAAGGATTGGTGCCGGAAGATGATCAAATTCCTTCTGCTGGTTCTGCCATGCAGTTCCAAAATTTCCTTTTAAATGCGGATATTTCTTCAATTCCGGATAAGCATGTGCCGGGAGCATCTCTCCGTGGGTGTAAATATTGATTCCTTTATCCTTTGTCTGCTCTAATAACAGTTTCAGGTCATAAAGATCATGTCCAGTGATCACAATAAATGGGCCTTTTTCTACGGACAATGGAACTGTGGTTGGTGTCGGTGTCCCAAATGTCTCCGTGTTTGCCTTATCTAAAAGTTCCATACAGATCAGATTTTTCTCTCCCACTTCGAGTACGACCGGAAGCAGAAGATCCATATCCATGTCATAACCGATCACGGATAATGCGCGGTAAAAGAAGCTGTTCACTTCGTCCGAAGTGTAGCCCAACACCATCGCATGGTAAGCGTAAGCTGCCATACCACGGATTCCAAATAAAATCAGTGATTTTAAAGAGCGGATATCCTCATTGTCATTCCACAGATTGTTCATGTCATAATCGTCTGTGTTGCCACATGGATTCTGACAGGCACTGCAATCCGGTACAATTTTATTTTTCTCTGCTTTGACTTTTGCGATCATCTCTTTTAAAGTCTCATCATTGAAATTCACATTCGTGATCGTTGTAAATAAACCTTCGATGATAATACGGTCGGTATTTTCTGTTTTGGGATTATTTCCACAGGATTTTGCAAGACCGATCAATGCTCCGGTCAGTTCATCCTGTAATTTTGCTGTATTTGCAGATTTGCCACACACACCTGCATTTCCTGTACATCCACTGCATCCCGCAGTCTGTTCACACTGAAAACAAAACATTTTCTGTTCCATATTGTGTAATCTCCTTTTTATGAAATGTTGTAATGTAAAACGCTGATATACAGGGGGCTACCCCTGCACACCAGCGCTTGTTACGAGGTATGTACAGATTGTAATAAAAACATCGTTATTTTTCTGTTGTATTTACAACGCAATATTCATTTTATGCATTATTTGATTGGTAATATTTTCTTTCTGTCCTCTGTCTCATGCACATAACCGATCAGCTTATCAGATACTCCAACCACACGTTCTGTAGCTGCATTGCACTTGCTGACTGTGCTGTCTAACTCATTCATATGCTCGATCGTGATCTGTGCACTCTCCGCATTCTGAGCTGCAAATTCTTTCAGGGAAACCGTCTCCGTCTCAATGTTATCACTGTGATTCTTTAATTCTTCCACCTCAGAGCTGATGCCTTCGATCGCACTTCCGACCTGACCGATCTCACCGTTCAATATTGTAAAGATCTCCTTTGTCTGATCGATCTTCTCATTCTGGAGGCTGACTGCCTCGGATACCTTCTCAGTGATCTCCACGCTCACATTTGCCTTATCCATAAGGTCTGCTACAAGCTGGTTAATACGCTCCGTAGATTCTCTGGACTGATCTGCCAAAGTACGGATCTGCTCTGCAACAACGGCAAACCCTCTTCCGTGTTCCCCCGCTCTGGCTGCCTCAATACTTGCATTTAATGCAAGCAGGTTGGTCTGATTGGAAATATCTGCAATAATATCGGTAACTGTCTGGATCTGCTGGGCAGAATCATTGGTAAGCTTAGACTGCTCTCTTACATTCTCAATCGCTTCCCCATTCTTCTTACTGATGTCGATCAGTTCTCCCATAATATTTTCAGCAGACTCATTACATTCCTGCATCTTATCTGCACTTGCATTCAAGGCATCGACATTCTCGGAAATCATAGCGATCAGATCGCCGATCGCATCGATCTTCTCTTTCATATCTGCCGTCTGTGCTGCCTGCGTCACAGTGTTATCTGCGATCGTATGCGTTGAATCCTGTGTGATCTTCAAGGAATCTTCCATATCATGAAAGATATTATTAAAATCATCGGATACAGATTTTAATTCTTCTGTTGCTGTTTTGATACCGGAAATCACAGTTGCAAATGAACTGATGGAATCATGTACGGAACGCATCATCAATCCGATGTCGTCCTCACGCTCCATCAGCTTTTTCGCTTTTTCTCCGATCTTCGTCTGCTCCTGTTCATCTTCTGTTTTTCCCTGGGCTATTGTAAGAAACTGGTTCAGCAGTGATTTCACAACCCAGAATACGATCCCAAAAATCACAACACTGACCGCACTTACCAGCACAACTGCAATCAACGTGCTGATGATTCCATTCTTTAACATTTCCAATACAAGCACCTGCCATAAAACAATGACAAGCAACAATGCAAATATCGGTTTTAAGGCTTTCCCCCAGGCCACTTTACTGTTATCCTGCTCCATAATTATCCGAAACCTCCGTGTTCATCAAAGTTATACATATTTTACCATATTTTTCATGCTTATGGTATCCGAATTTACTGATTTTTCATATTTTCTTTGACTATTTCCAAGAAATACTATACAATGCAATCGTTTGAAATACGATGGAAAAGGAGAATCCCAAATGAAAAAAATAGCTTTTTTTGATATAGACGGAACTTTAACTTCCGAAATCGACGGTTCCATACCACAGAGTGCCATCACTGCGATACGAAAAGCCAGAGCAAACGGAAACCTGATGTTTTTAAATACCGGAAGATGTATCCAGAACGTGGAGCCACGCTTTCAGGAAGTCGGCTTTGACGGATTTGTCTGCGGATGCGGCACTGATATTTACTGCGGCGGAAAGAATCTTTTACATGTCACACAGTCCCATGAAATTACAATGGAACTGTTAAAAGCAGCAAGAGACACCAATGTGGACATTGTTTTCGAATCATCCACTGCGGTTGCTTATGATCCGGTCCGTCCGGTCATTCATCCGGATGCCGTGGCACAATATGACGCTTTCGTGAAACGCGGTTATACAATGCCAACGGATCTGGAGTCACCGGATTTTACCTGTGATAAATTTGTTATCTGGTTTCAGGACAAAGAGCAGCTGCAGGCTTTCCGAAAGGTCAGCGACGTACATTTCAGCTGCATTGACCGGGGCAGCGCATTCCGGGAATTTGTCCCTCACGGCTACAGCAAAGCAACCGGAATCCAGTTTGTCCTTGATCATTACAATCTGTCAAAAGAGGATGCCTATGCATTCGGAGACAGCAACAATGATCTTCCGATGCTCTCCTATCTCCCGAACAGTGTTGCGATGGGAAATGCATACCCGGCTTCTCTTTTTGACCGGGTGTCCTTTGTCACAAAAAAAGCGAGCGAAGACGGTATCGCCTTCGCTCTGGAACATTTTTCCTTTCTTTAGGGCTGCATCCTGCAGCTCTTTTCTTATAAATACTTTTTCAGATCATCTGCCGTTGCACGCATCTTATCTACTGCCTGCTGTACCTGCTCTGCAAACTGGAGATTCTGTTCACTCATGCCATGTACCTGTTCTGCACTTGCGGTCACTTCCTCTGTTGCAGCAGACAACTGGGATATATTTTCCACGATCTTATTATTAGACTCAGAAAGTCCATCCACCTGCCGGTTTACTTCCTCGATATGATCGATCAGATCTGTCATATTACGGTTCAATATCTCAAATGTCTCAGATGCTGCAACGATCTTCTGATTCTGGCTCTCAACGGCCTCTACAGATTCTTCCACAGAAGAAACTACTTCATTGGCATTCTCATTCAGCTCATTGACGATCCTCGTGATCTGCTCCGTAGAATTCTTTGTCTGCTCTGCAAGCTGTCTGATCTGTTCTGCCACGACAGCAAATCCGCGGCCTGCCTCACCGGCTCTTGCACTTTCGATTGATGCATTCAGTGCAAGAAGATTCGTCTGGCTGGAAATATTTAAGATCATTCCTGCAATCTCTTCCACTTCTTTTGTTTTGTTCTGAAGCTTTGTCATTGCGGTCGTCACTTCGTGGTTTGTATTCGTGATCAGTTCTGACTGTGTCCTTAATTCTTCCATTACACGGATATTTTCCTGAATACTCTCGTTGGAATTCATTGCAATATCCACCATCTGCTTTGAACTCTCTCCGGTTACACCAATTGCATCCTGAATGGAATTGGTCATTGTACTCTGTTCTTCAATGCTGCCTGCGGTTGTATTGGCAGAAGCTGAAATCTCCTGCATGCTGTTTGTTACAGATTCTGTCACGCCAACCAGCTTTTCGATCAGTTCACCGCTCTTTACAGATTCTGTCTGGATAGATTGTGAAATGCCAAGCACCCCTTCCAGTACCCGTTTTTCCTTCTCATGTTCTTCTGCGATAGAGCCAAGTGCATCATCATTAAACATAATCGTGATATCACCGATTTTTGCGATGATAAAGAGAATTCCAAGCACACCCCAAATACCACAGATGGTATCCACATCTATCACATTAATTCCCTTGACAGACTGTACAACAGTCACAAGGATATATAAAATTCCAAGTCCAATTGAGGTTCTCCTTAATCCCTTTTTATCATAATAAGGAATCTGTAATGCAAGAGAAACAATCAGTATATAGGTAATAAAATGCGCATCTGTCTGCATACCAATCAGCAAATACTCAATTCCCATCTCCATGGTTACCGCCACTTTTAACTTGCTTGTTGCCTTATTCCTGCAATAAACAACCGCGTTCACCACGGTAAATGCAAGTAAAAGAACCGTATTTCCATAGACGGTCACCGTCTTGATGTTATGATTCATCTGTTTCATCCACAGATACAACAAAATCAGTGCCGCCATAAAGATCGTGGCTCCCATATATATTCTATTCATTCTCCGCAATCGTTCCGAAATGTCATTATAACGATATTTATTTTCTTCCATTGTTTTTCGTTAACTCCTCTCTTGTTATCATGTAAGCCTTTTCACAATATAGCATATTATACCTTATTTTTCCAAAAAATTCCATAGTATTTTCTGCATAATATGCATATTTTTCTCAGATACGCCACCTGCTTCAATAAACGATCTTATCGCGTCCGGTCTCTTTTCCCTGATATAACTTCTCATCTGCCCTGCGGATCGCCATTTCCATACCATCGTTCTTATCGTACTCTTCCAGTCCAAACGTCATGGTAATGCGGATCTCCTCATTTTCATACGACACCGTCAGCCTGTGGATCTCGTCATAAATCTCCTGCAGCACATCATATGCCGCATCGCCGTTTCTGCCATAAAATACAAACAGGAACTCCTCGCCTCCCCAGCGGCACACCCTTCCATATTTTTTCATTTTGTCCATGAAAAGTTCAGCCACTGCCTTTAACACTTCATCACCTGCATCATGCCCATAGGTATCATTGATCCTTTTAAAGAAATCAATATCTGCAATGGCGATCGATACAAAGCCTGCATTTCCTATTTCATAATCATACTCCACTGCACGGATATATTCCCACATGCTCCGGCGGTTCCAAAGACCGGTAAGTGCGTCAACAGAAGCGATCTTTTGCAATTTTGTATTATACCGTACAAGCTTCTGTTCCATTTTCTGGGCATCCTTCGTAAATATGATCATAATAGCGGTGATCTGCGCAAAAATAAAAATGGTATTTAAAATCTGTATCAGAACACTTATGCCGGGATCCAGCGGGCTGTATGGTTCAAAATTCCGGGCGTAGGCATACAAAGCCAGACGGAGTGCACATGCTCCGACAGCATTCAGCACTTTTCTCCGCTCTCCTGCAGTACTCACCGTAAAGTTCAGCGCAAGAAATGCAAACAGATAATGCTGTACTCCGCAATCCCAGCCAAACATCACAATAAACAGGATGATCCACACGATCATAAGTATCTGTGAGATCCACGCTGACTCTCTCGTATGATCCAAGTACGTCGTGTAAAAAGATAACACATAGCATACTCCGCACACCAGACAGCCACCCACATTCATCCAGTCACCCATGCCACAGAAAACTGCCATAAGGCAGAGAAAATATCCAATGAAAATCAGCGCACTGATACGCAATGTCACCGCTGTTTTCTTTGTTTCATTCTCATTCTTTACATCTTCAAAAATCAAATCAAGGATTTTGTTCATTTTCCCTTTCTCCGTTGCTATTTTAGGACTGTCTCATTTATGTCATCCTTTCTCCTACAAAAATAGTACTTTTTTACAGATATAAAGTCAACTTATTTCTGACAATTTTTGACTGAGAATCCGAATTTTTATTTTGACTACTATGAATATTTCTTTTTACTTTTCATTTAAAGTACGCATGGAATTTAAGATTGCGATGACAGAAACTCCTACATCCGCAAATACGGCCTCCCACATATTCGCCATACCAAGTGCGCCGAGGATCAGAACAAGTGCTTTTATTGCAAGTGCAAACACAATGTTCTGTTTTACAATGCGGAGTGTCTTTCTTGCAATCCTAACAACCGATGCAATCTTTGTCACATCATCATCCATCAGGACAATATCTGCTGCTTCGATCGCCGCATCGGAGCCCATACTTCCCATTGCAATTCCAATGTCCGCTCTGGTGAGTACCGGAGCATCATTGATTCCATCTCCGACAAATGCAAGACGCTCTTTTTCTTTTTCAGCTTTTAAGAGTGCTTCCACCTGCTCTACTTTACCACCCGGTAACAGTTCTGCATGTACCTCATCGATACCAAGTGCCTGTGCCACTGTCTCTGCGGCCTCTCTGCGGTCTCCGGTCAGCATAACCGTATGTCTGACGCCTACCTGTTTCATGTCGTGGATTGCCTCTTTTGCTCCATCTTTAATGGTATCGGAGATGACAACCGCTCCTTCAAATACTCCATTGCATGCCACATAAACAACTGTTCCCATGCTCTTGCAAGGTGTATAAAAAATACTCTCTGACTTCATGAGTTTTTCATTTCCGAGTAATACGGTTTTTCCGTCGATCACAGCTTTGATTCCGTGTCCTGCGATTTCCTCTGTGTTTGTCACACGGTTTAAATCCAGCTCTTTTCCGTAAGCTTCACGGATGGAATTTGCGATTGGATGATTGGAATAGCCCTCTCCCAATGCTGCAAGTTCGATCAGTTCCTCTTTGGAACCGTTTTCGGTGATGACATCTGTCACTTTAAACTCGCCTTTGGTCAGTGTTCCGGTCTTATCAAAAACAATTGTGGTCATCTCTGCCACTGCCTCTAAATAGTTGCTTCCTTTTACAAGGACACCGATCTTAGACGCTGCACCGATTCCTCCGAAGAATCCTAAAGGAACGGAGATCACCAACGCACACGGGCAGGAAATAACAAGGAAAATGCATGCTCTCTGAATCCATTCTGCCCATCCGCCGCCAAGAATCAGTGGTGGCAGAATTGCGAGGATCACTGCACCGATCGTGACAACCGGAGTATAGTATTTTGCAAAACGTGTGATGAAATTCTCAACTTTTGCTTTTTTGCTGCTTGCATTCTCCACAAGTTCCAGAATCTTTGCAACCGTGGAATCGTCAAACTCTTTTGTTGTTTTTACTTTTAATGTTCCGCTTCCGTTCACACAACCACTGATGATCTCATCCCCGGCTTTTGCGCTTCTTGGTACCGACTCGCCGGTCAGTGCTGCGGTATCGATCAGGGATTCACCCTCCACAACAATACCGTCCAAAGGAATACGCTCCCCCGGTTTCACTACGATAATGCTTCCAACTTCCACATCATCCGGATCAACCTGTTTTAAAACTCCGTCTTCCTCGATATTGGCATATTCCGGACAAATGTCCATCATATCAGAAATGGACTGACGGGATTTTCCAACCGCATAGCCCTGGAACAATTCGCCTACCTGATAAAACAGCATAACAGCGACAGCCTCCGAATATTCACCTACGCCAAACGCTCCGAATGTGGCGATCATCATAAGGAAATTCTCATCAAACACCTGTCCGTGGCTGATGTTTCGTGCCGCCTTGTATACAATATCATAACCAATGACCAGATACGGAACCAGATAAATCACAAATAACACAATTTTGTTCCATCCGTCCATCCCTCCCGTGTGTTCACAGACCATCAGGACTGCAAACAGCAGAAATGTGACAATGATGCGGTAAAGCATCTTTTTCTGTTTCTTTGTCATATTATTTACCATGCCTTTCTGTAACCTGCAGACTTTATGCCGCAGGCACAAATTACTCTCCTTGGGATAGAAATGGCTGCCGCATCACGCAGCAGCCATTGATTCATTAAAATAAGATTTTGCAGTCCGGCTCAACCTTTGCACAAACAGCAACGACTTCTTTCATAATCTCGTCGAATTTTGCATCCTCTGCATCAATGCTCATTTTCTGTGTCATAAAGCTTACGCTTGCATCGTTGACACCCGGGATTTTTTTGATCGCATCTTCCATTTTTGCTGCGCAGTTTGCACAGTCAAGGTCTTCTAATTTAAATTTTTTCTTCATGATCCATTCCTCCATTTTCTTATTCTTCAATATGTTCTCTTCCCTGATCGATGATCGTGCGCACATGTTCATCTGCCAGCGAATAAATCACGGATTTGCCTTCTCTTCTGCCGGTTACAAGCTTCGCCTGCTTTAATATTTTAAGCTGATGGGAAATCGCTGACTGGTTCATATGAAGCATTTCCGCAAGATCACAGACACACACCTCTGACTCAAACAACACATACAAAATCCGGATTCTGGTTGAATCACCGAATATTTTAAACAGTTCTGCCAGATCGTACAGTTCATCTTCGTCCGGCATATGCTCACTCACCTGTTTGATCTTATCCTCGTGGATCTCGCACGTTTCACAGTGTTCTACATCATTAATTGCCAATCATTTCACCTCCGTGTTATATGAATATCTGTTCATATGTTTATGTTATCAGTCATTTATATATCTGTCAATAGAATTCTTGTATCTTTTTCATTTTGGGGGCGAAACTCTTCTCATGCTATGTCAAATTGTGAAAAATCAACAAAATTTTCGAAAACACGCTTTCGCTACGTGTCGCTGGTAACGGTACTAAGAAGCCAGTCACGACTATTGTCGCACCTGCCTTCTAAGAACCGACCGCTCTCCAGTGTTTTCTCAAGCTTTTGTCGATTTTTCACAATTTAATTTACATTTTATGAGTTTCGCAATAAATGAGAAAAGAAACCTGTTCATTATCAAAATAAATAATAAATAGGTTTCTCTTATATATTCACGTATTTTAGTGGCTATCTTGCCTGAAATATTTTTCTCTGCTTGTAAATGTAATAGATGCTCATCGCAAGCGCACCTGCCGCCCACGTGATCGGATAGCAGATGATGACCTGCTCTAAGGTTCCGTGAGCTGCCACAAGTGTCACCCAGATCATACGGAGCACACAGATGCCAACCATCGTGATCAGCGTGGAGACTACCACTGCTCCCTGTGCACGCAGTGCCCCGGAAAACACTTCGATAAAGGCAAATAATAAGTACGCCGGTGCGATCACATTCATCATGCGGATACCGATCTCTACCACGCCCGCATCATTGACAAAGATTCCAAACAGAAATCTTTCTGCAGACATTAAGATGATACTCACAGAAACCGCCGATATCAGTGCCATGCCAAGACAGATTTTTGTACCTCTCCGGATGCGATCCCATTTTCCTGCTCCATAGTTTTGTCCTACAAACGTCATGACAGAGATTCCGAATGCGCTGTTGATCATCCAGAAAATAAAATCAATTTTGGAATAAGCCGTCCATGCCGCCATCGTGTCCACGCCAAAATTATTGATGGACACCTGCACGATAATATTCGAAATACTGTACATGATTGCCTCAAATCCCGCCGGAAGACCTATTTTTAAAATACTCTGCAGCATTCTTTTGTACATGCGGATCTGTGAGAGACACAGTTTCATGCCCTCCGTGCGGTACATCAGTGTAACTGTCACCAAAACAGCACTGACCGCCTGAGCGATCAGGGTGGCAATGGCCGCACCTAAAACGCCTAATGGAATAACCAGAATGAGTAAAAGATCCAATATAATATTTACCACACTGCAGACGATCAGATAATATAATGGTCTTTTCGAATCCCCGACTGCCCTTAAAATCGCAGCACCCATATTGTAAATGAAAATAAAAATCAGTCCTGAAAAATACACCCGCACGTACAGTACCGATTCTGCGATCAGTTCCTCCGGTGTGTTCATCCAGCGTAACATCTGCGGTGCAAACACGATCCCGGCAATTCCGAGCACAAGTCCTCCCACAAGTGCAAATGCGTAAGCGGTGTGAAGAGACTCTTCTATCTCCTCTTTTTTTCCGGCACCAAAATACTGTGAGATAATAACGGTAGCTCCCGTGGACACGCCTGTGAAAAAACCTACCACAAGGCTTATGATCTGCCCGGCAGAGCCGCCGACACTCGACAGTGCTTCTTTTCCGACAAACTGTCCCACAATGACAGAATCCACCGTATTATATAACTGCTGAAAAAAACTTCCCACCAGAATCGGAAAGAAGAAAATCAACAGCTGTTTCCAGATCACTCCCTCTGTGATCCCGTTCTTTTCCTGTGTTGTCATGATATCTTCTCCTGTGCAGCTTCCATCCGGTCACGGATAGCTTCCATTCTCTGATCCAGGGATGCACTGATGCCGGCACACTCCACCAGTTCTTTTGCCAGATACTCTGCCTCGCTTTCCGGAATGTTCTTCTTATAACGTAATTTATGCTCCAGACTTGCCCAGAAATCCATTGCGATCGTCCTGAGCTGGACCTCTACCTTCATCGGACGTTTTTCTTTTTCAAGGAAAATCGGCACTTCGATAATCAGATGCAGACTGCGGTATCCACCCGGCTTCGGGTTTTTAATATAATCTTTCCGCTCGATCAGTCTGACATCGTCCTGCTGCAGCAGACAATCCGCCAGCATATAAATATCTTCCTGAAATGAACAGATCACGCGGACTCCTGCGATATCGTTGATATTTTCCTCTATGGATTCCAGTGAAAACGGAATCTGTTTCCGCTTCACTTTCTTTAAAATACTGTCAAACGATTTCACTCTCGCCTTAATGGACTCGATCGGATTTCTGTCATATTGCAGGGAAAACTGCTCATTCAAAACATTGAACTTTGTCTCCACTTCCATGATCGCACACCGGTAGTATGCCATCAGACTCTCGATCGGTGCAAAATTGTCCTGCACTTTATCCATAAACTCATCGGATAACACGGTATCCATGATAATCTCTTCTTTTGCCTGTTTTAAAAATTTCTCGATCAGCATATGTAAAACCTTCTTCTCTCACGTATTCCGTGGATATACCACAGCCTACTTATTATAGATGGTTTTCTCCATTTTTACAAGCCATTGGGAAGCGTAGATATTCAAGTTTTTGGCAAAAAGAAAAGTCACACAGACAACTGTGATGTTCCTGCTCGCAGAGCTCACAAAGGAAATCACTGTTGTCTGTGCGACTTTTCTTTCTACAATTTACTTTTTTATTATCTACGCTTCTTCTTTAGCTTCTTCTTTGGCTTCTTCCTTCACATCTTTCCTGACACGTCCGTACATTTGCATGTATTTATAAAGGTGTTTTGTAAGTTTGTTGTCAATCTGGTCTGCGGTTGCTCTCCACTCCCAGTTGCCGCCTAAGGTGGATGGCGTATTCATACGTCCCTCAGAACCGACACCAATGATATCCTGCATCGGAACGATTGCGAGATCACCGACGGAAGCCCATGCACCGCGCATCATGCCCCAGTTATAACCTTCCTCTTTTGTGAGGTTTAAGTACTCTTTTGCAAATTTTACACTTGCCTTCGGTGCTGTATTCATCCAGCCAAGGATCGTATCATTGTCGTGTGTTCCTGTGTATACAACACAGTGTGTCGGGTAGTTATGTGGCAAATAATCGCTTCCCTCTCTGGAATCAAATGCAAACTGTACCACTTTCATACCCGGAAAACCGGAATCTTTTACAAGCTTTAATACAGAAGGTGTCAGGAATCCAAGATCCTCCACAATGATATTTAACTTACCAAGCTTCTTCTCCAATGCATGAAACAGATCCATTCCAGGGCCCTCTCTCCACTCACCATTACGTGCCGTGTCGTCTGTTCCAGGAATCGCATAGTAAGAATCAAATCCACGGAAATGATCGATACGTACAATATCATATAATTTTGACATTGCTTTAATCCGTTTTGTCCACCAGCTATAACCGTCTTTTTTCATCTCATCCCAGCGGAACAGCGGATTTCCCCAAAGCTGTCCATCTGCGGAGAATGCATCCGGCGGACATCCTGCAACATCGATTGGATCTAAGTTCTCATCCAAGTAGAACTGAGCCGGATTAGCCCATACATCCGCAGAATCTCCTGCAACATAAATTGGAACATCTCCGATGATCTCAATGCCTTTTTCATTTACATATTCCTTCAACGCCCACCACTGTTTAAAGAACAGATACTGGAGCATTTTGTAAAACAGAATGTCATCTGCATAAGTTTCTTTTGCTTCTGACAATGCTTTCTGTTCTCTTGTCTTTAATTCTTTTTCCCATTCAAACCATGCAATTCCGCCATGGGCATCTTTTAATGCCATAAACAGTGCATAATCCTCGAGCCATTCTGCTTCTTTCTCACAGAAAGATGCAAAATCCTCCGGCTGTTTTTTCATGAAACGTACATAGGCTTTTTTCAGTAATGCATAGCGGGAATTGTACATAACCCCATAGTCTACATAATGAGGATTGCTGCCCCATGGAAAAGATTCACACTCTGCTTTTTTTAACAGTTTTTCTCTGCATAAAATCTCAAGATCGATAAAATAAGGATTTCCTGCAAAACTGGAAAATGACTGATATGGTGAATCACCATAGCTGGTCGGACAGATTGGAAGGATCTGCCAGTATTTCTGACCTGATTTATCAAGAAAATCTACGAACTTTCTTGCCTCTTTTCCCATTGTACCAATTCCATAAGGGGATGGCAGGGATGAAATGTGCATTAAAACACCGCTGCTTCTCATAACAATAATTCCTCCTATTTGAGTTCAAAAACTCCTATTTCAAATTCTTTATACTCTCCCCACTTGCGAACTCAAACGGAACCACCTCATAAATCGGTTCTTTCTTCAGTTCGATCTGTCCAAACAGTATCTCCACACTTCTCACGGCAAGTGTCTGATACTGCTGCCTGATCGTGGCGAGTTTCGGATTATAATATTCTGCTAATACGGTGCCATCAAAACCAATCACAGAAATATCTTCCGGTACACGATAATCCATATCGCGCAGCGCACGGATCGCGCCGATAGCCATCACATCTGACATTGCAAATACTGCTGTCAGATCAGGATACTTTTCCACCAGACGTTTCATCGCCCGGTAAGCACTGTCAAATGAGAATCTTGCTTTCTCATAGCAGACTTCAAGATCCATTTCCTTACCATGTTCTGCAAAGCTTTCCTTACATCCTAAATATCTCTGGTGGCTGGTGTATGATTTTACCGGATCACCACCGATAATACCAATCTTGTCATGTCCTGCTTCAAGCAAAGCATCCACAGCACACTTTCCTGCGGCAATATCATCTGTTGCAACACTGGAAAGGTTCTCAAATGGAAGATTATTTGCCCGGTTTGTCACAAGCACACTCGGCACATCCACCTTTGCAAATCCCTGTTTAAAAAATTCCGGGTTACCACCTAAAAACAGAAGTCCTAACGGCTTTCGCTCCCTGCAGAGCTGTAATGCCTGTTCCACCTCATTGTCGTCCTCGTCAATGTAGGAAACAACCAGTGTATAGTCGGTCCTTCCGATCATCTGCTGGATCTCCTCCACAATGTTGGAGAACAGCATATTGGAAATACCTTTGACTAATACAACAATTGTTTTCGTATTGCTCTGCTTCAAATGCTTCGCATTATTATTCGGAACAAAATGAAATTTTTCAACTACTTCTTCGATTTTTTTCTTTGCATCGGGACTGACATCATTTCTATGATTCAGGACTCTGGAAACCGTGCTGATGGAATATCCTGATTCCCTGGCTATATCCTTTATCGTAACCATATTTTTCTTTCCTGTCTACTGTTTTTTCGTTTTTTTTCGTAAAACATGTATTTTTTACAATCTTCTACTGTAATATCAGCCTTTGACCGCTCCTGCAACTACTCCTTCAATAATATATTTCTGACAAGCCACATAGAAAACTACAATTGGAACAATTGCAAGTACAAGCATTGCCATCATCGTACCCCAGTCTACTGCTCCATAACCACCTTTTAAGTACTGAATGACGATTGGAATCGTCTTGTATTTTTTGATATCCAATACCAGATAAGGAAGTAAATAATCGTTCCAGATCCACATTGCCTGTAAAATTGCAACGGTGATCGCCGTTGGTTTCATAATTGGAAATACCACCTGAAAGAATGTCTGGATCGGAGTACATCCATCGATCATCGCCGCCTCTTCTATCTCGATCGGAATACTTTTTACAAAGCCGCAGAACATAAACACCGCAAGTCCTGCACCGAATCCAAGGTATACTAAAATGATACCGACCGGGTTGCTCAGATGCATCATATTTGCCAGTTTTGACAAGGTGAACATTACCATCTGGAATGGTACGATCATGGAAAACAGACATAACATATAAATGGTTGCATTCACTTTATTATGTACTCTTGTAATATACCATGCACACATGGAGGTGCATAAGATGATCACTGCAACAGAGCCAACGGTGATGAGCACCGAGTAGCCAAACGCCTGAAAAAAGTTTGTTTTTTCAATACCCCGGATGAAATTTGACAATCCGGTAAAGGATCTCTCATCCGGCAGTGCAAATGCATTTTTTGTGATAAATCCTTTTTTCTTGAAGGAATTGATCAGCACCAGAAAAATCGGATACAGATAAAAAACGGTCAGCAGACTGAAAAATACGGTCAGCACTCCTCCGTGTTTTGATCTTCTTACAGCACTTACCTCATTATTTTCTTTTACTTTCTTTGCCATTACTGCTGTACCTCCTTTGTTCTGGTCAGTCTGTTCTGTGCCAGTGCGATAACTGCTACTATAATAAAGAAGATAACTGCTTTCGCCTGACCGACACCTTCCCAACCGGTTCTTCCATAGAATGTCTCAAAGATGTTAAGCGCAAGCATCTGCGAATTATTGGACGGCTCTCCTGCTGTCAATGCCAGGTTCTGATCGAACAGTTTGAAAGAGTTCGTCAGTGTTAAGAATGTACAGATCGTGATGGATGGCATTACCATTGGAATCGTAACACTTTTCAATAACTGCCAGTCGGACGCCCCGTCCATTTTTGCCGCCTCGATCAGCTCGCCCGGAATATTCTGGATACCGGCGATATAAATGATCATCATATAACCGACCTGCTGCCAGTTCATTAAAATGATCAATCCCCAGAATCCATAGGAAGAAGAATAAGTAAGTGTTCTTCCAAAATGACCTAAGATTCCATTCAGCAGGATCTGCCAGATATAACCTAAAACGATACCACCAATAAGGTTTGGCATAAAAAATACTGTACGGAAGAAGTTCGTACCTTTAATTCCCTTTGTTAAAAGCATCGCAATTACAAATGCAAAAACATTGATCGTCAGCACTGATACAATGGTGAATAATGCAGTGAACCATAATGCATGCATAAATGTCGGATCACTGAACACGCGCAGATAATTTTTTAATCCTACAAATTTTGCATCTGTAACGGTTGTAAATTCACAGAATGATAAGTAGATACCCATAATAAAAGGAACTATAAAACCTATTGTAAATGCCACTAATGTAGGGAGTGCAAAAACAGGAAAATATTTTTTGATTGCTTTCTCCATAATTTCCATCCTCTCATAAAACCTTAATAATCTGAAAGGGTGAGTGGCAGGCCACACACCCTTTCCATGTTACTTCATCATTACTTTTTATTTGTTTGCAGCTGCTGCATACTCAGTAGCCCATCCGTCAACGAATGCACTGACAACGCCGTCCCAGTCACCTGTTCCCTGTGCGTACTCTAATAATGCAGAACCTACACCGTCTTTCCATGTCTCAGATGGAATAGTAGAGAAGTTCCATGTTACAGAGTATTTACCATCAGCGATGTACTGGTTAGAAGCCTGGATAAATACATTGTCTGCTTCATATTCGCCTGTGAATGTATCAAATGGTGTTGTAAATCCCATTTCATGAGCCATGGATTCACGTCCTGCGTCAGATGTGATAACCCAGTTCAGGAAATCAAGTGTTGCCTGCTGATCTTCTGCAGAAGCTTTGCTGTTTACACACCAGTAGTTCTCAGAACCTGTGCAGAGTCCCTGATTCTCTTCTCCCTCAACACCAATATAGATTGGCATCATGCTCATGTCTTCAGCGGTTACAAGATAACCATTCTCTTCATTTGTGAGGTTACCATACTCCCATGTACCATTCTGGTAGAATACTGCCTCTTCCATACCGAATTCAGATTCTGCTTCATCACCTGTCTTAGATGAGAGCATTCCCGGATCACAGGTGGAATCTGTAATGTATAAATCCCAGATCTGTTTGTAATTGTCAAGGTATGTTCCTTCTATTGCATCTGTAGAATTAATTCCTTTGTCTTTGTATTCATAGTAAATTGGAAGATTTGCCAAATGAGTTTTAAATCTCCAGTCAGATGATCCATCCATACCTGCGGAAGTAAATGCTCCCTGAAGATCGTATCCAAACTTATCATTAATCTCATCTAATCTGGACTGGATATCATCTGCAACTGCTTTTAATGTCGCAAAGTTGTTGATCTCATCAACAGAAGAAATCACTGCGTTGTCCATTGTGCAGTAGTCATTTAAGATTGTCTTATTGTAAATGATACCGTAAGTCTCGATAACATAAGCGATACCCTGTACTGCGTTTCCATCTTTTAATACAAAATCATCACTTGTCAGATGTGAATATAACTCACTGCCTGAAAGATCCATGCAATAATCTTTCCAGTTTGCAAGTCCTACAGGTCCGTTTACCTGGAATAAGGTTGGTGCTTCTGATTTTGCCATCTCTGATTTTAATGTCTGCTCATATGTACCATCTGCAGCCGTGATAACTGTAACCTCTGTTCCGGTCTCTGCTGTGTATTTTGCTGCCAGATCCTGCCACTGCTGATCCTGTTCCGGTTTAAAGTTCAGATAATAAACGGAACCACTTCCTGATGCTGCTGCATCTGTTTTCACATCTCCTGCTTCTGTTGTACTTGCTGTTGCATCTGCACTGTTTGCACTGTCTGCATTGGAAGCATCACTGCCGCATCCTGCAAATAAAGTTGCTGTCATTGCTGTAGCAAGCATTACTGATAAAACTTTTCTCTTCATGTCGTTTCCTCCCGTATACTTTCTGCACATCTGTATTGTGCAATGATTGTTCTGGCACTCTGCCACTTCGCTGAAATGTTCCCGGTAACATTTTCGGTATTGTTTTCGGTAACGTTTTCAGTTGATAATTGAATTATATTCTTTTTTCATAAAAAAGCAATACTGAATCGTTATCTTCTCTATATTTCATAATTTTTGTTTTTGTTTTTTGTGCAAATTGTATATCAGCAAGATGCTTTTTCTTATTTTTCTTTTTTCTGGTGGAAATTTGCTCAAAGTATTACTTTCTGCCCTGCCGCTTTTATTTCATAAAATTAGAATGCAATGATGTTTTACATTGAAAAAGATTTTTTGAAATGCTACTATAATATTATGGAAATGAAATCCGGGCACTGCCGTTTCATTCTGATCAAAAGGGAAAGTGGAAAGAACATATGAAAGAACTGATCTGTCATAAATTACAACATGATTTCAAACGAATAAAAACCTCTGCCAAATGGGTGCTTTTCTCCATCGTCTCCGGACTGCTTGTCGGGGGTGTTGGCACACTCTTCTATTTCGGCATGTATGTGGTCACACTGACCAGAACCAAAAACCCGTGGCTTATTTTTCTGCTCCCGGTGAGTGGTATCCTGATCGTCGGATGTTACCGCCTGCTTCATGATGAAAAAGATACCGGAACCAACCTTGTATTATCTGCGATACATTCCGATGAAGATCTGCCGCTGCGCATGGCTCCGCTGATTTTTATCTCCACACTCATCACCCACCTGTTTGGTGGTTCTGCCGGACGTGAAGGTGCTGCGTTACAGCTCGGTGGAAGTATCGGAAACGGTCTTGGAAAACTGTTCCGCTTTGATGAAAAAGACAAACACATTATGATCATGTGCGGCATGAGCGCCGCATTCTCTGCATTGTTTGGCACACCGATGGCTGCGGCTGTCTTTTCCATGGAAGTTGTCAGTGTCGGCGTTATGTATTATGCGGCGTTAGTCCCGTGCGTGATCTCCTCACTGGTCGCACATGCTGTTGCAGAATTCTTTGGTGTCTCACAGGAAATGTTCCTGATCGGCCAGATTCCTGCTTTTAAGATCACAAGTGCTGTAAAAATCTCTGTCCTTGCGATTCTATGTGCCGGTGTCAGCATTATTTTCTGTGTCATGCTGCATCAGTCAGAACACCTTTATAAGAAGTTTTTCAAAAATCCTTATGTGCGCATTTTCGCCGGTGGATGTTTCGTACTCATTTTAACGCTGCTTGTGGGCAACCAGAATTATAACGGTACGGGAATCAATATCATTGAACAGTGTATTGACGGTACGGTCCGCCCGGAAGCCTTTTTTATGAAAATGCTCTTTACTGCTTTAACATTAGGTGCCGGATTTAAAGGTGGCGAGATTGTTCCATCGTTTTTTACCGGAGCGGCATTTGGCTGTCTGTTTGGAAACCTGTCAGGCTTTTCACCGACCCTCTGTACGGCAGTCGGCATGGCTGCAGTTTTCTGTGGTGTGACAAACTGCCCGATCACTGCCCTGCTCATCAGCTTTGAGTTGTTCGGCTATGACGGCATGCCTTACTTTTTGCTTGCCGTTGCATTCAGCTACATGCTTTCCGGATACTATGGACTCTACAGCAGCCAGAAAATTATTTACTCCAAATATAAGACCAATTATATCAACCGCAAAACACATTAAAAACTTCCCACATATCCGGTTTTCCTGCGATATGTGGGAAGTTTTTTAATGTTCTTCCCTTGCGGCTTTCAGAAGATCAAGCAGTCCTTTTTCCTTGATCAGCGCAATGCCCTGCCCCTCATCACCTAACACAATGAGATTGTCTCCGGGCCTGATGTCAAATATTTTTCTGGCTTTTGCCGGAATCACAATCTGACCTTTCTCGCCTACTTTTACCATGCCAAAAATGTGTTTTCCTTTCGGTGGGACTTCCAACCCAAGAGAATCCTTTTTTTCATAATTGATCAGGTCATCCACCGTCACGCCAAAGACATCTGCAAGCCTTTTGCACTTTTCGATATCCGGCAGGGATTCCCCTGTCTCATATTTCGAGAGTGTCTGTCTGGACACACCAATCTGATCTGCCAGTTCATCCTGCGACATATGATTTAATTTCCGAAGCTGAATGAGATTTTCTGCAAACATTATTTTTTCTTTCCTCCAATTCCACAGACGATCCACCGGAGCACCGGAATACGGCGGATGATCTCATTGGCCAGATATGCACCGGCAAATCCCGCAGCTGCCACAAAAAAATAAAGAAGCACTGCCGGAAATTTTGTATACATAGTCAGATAATATGCTGTCATCGCAATGAAAAGGTAATGGAATAAATAAAGTCCCCATGATTTCGCTGCCATCCATCTTGTAAATGTGTTGGAAATATCCCCCCATTTTTTCATGAAAGCCAAAATTGCAATGGTCGCAATCCATGCAAACAGGTTGCATAGCGGTGTGTCTAAAACCGAATGCTCGGCGTATGGTCTGCCCCAGTACATTACCGTAAATACAACCGCTAAAATTACGGCACACACCGTGAGCGGCAGCCAGCATTTTTCCAGGCGTTCCATCACTTCATCTTGTGAGAAAATGAAATATCCCACAAAGAATCCAACCCCATAGATACCAAAGCGATATACCACAATCATTGGTGTGTTTAAAATCTGAGCTGCGCCCCAGATCACAATTGCAAACAGCACAAGAAATGGAACGTTTGCTTTCTCTCCCAGCTTCCACAATCTGTCTTTTTCCACTCTGCGAACCCATATGAGCAGTACTGAAAAAATCCATAACATCTGGATGTACCATAGCGGTCCGATGCCACTGACTGCCATGATGATAAATAAAACCGGTTTTGGAACTGCTGCCATCTGCTCTAGTCCACCGCCGATCAGCAGATTGTAGTATCCTAAAATCCACCAGAACACCAAAAGCCCAAGGGTGGATGGAACCAACAATTTTCCCGTCCTTTTTTTTATAAATTCTTTTTCTGAGCGACGAACCAGCTCATACCTTGCGCTCATTCCGGATACCGCAAACAACAACAGCATAAACCATGGGTATACGATATACTGAAATGCATCCTGATATTGCACATCCGAAAATGGTCCGATCACTCCAAATGTTTCAATTCCATTGAACATATAAATAACATGATACAAAACCACAAGCACAACTGTGATCCATCTGATATTGTCTATGTATAACTTTCTCATATTTTTACCACCTTTGCAATTATTTTTAACATTATTATAAATTGCAGAAAATGGAAAATCCACCAGGTATCCTTAACAATACCGGATGGATTTTGTTAAAAACGAGGGCAGTTTTTGTTATCTTATAATTTTTTCATCATCCAGTCCGCAGACGCATAATGTTCATCCGCATATTTCATGTTATCTGGAAATGTGCCATATTTCTGGAATCCCAGTTTTTCATACAATGTAATTGCATTTTGATTATCTGAGATCACTTCAAGCTCCGCCTGTTCAAATCCAATCTCTTTTGCTGCTTTCAGCACTGTTTCCATCATGATTTTTCCAATACCATATCCGCAGAATTCCTGATATAAAGCAATTGCCACTTCGCATCTGTGCCGATATCTCTTATAGTTTCCAACCGGATTGAAAGAACAGTTTCCGATATGTTTTCCATCCAACGTTGCAATTAACATTAAGGATCTGTCCGAATTCAGACAATTATTGATAAACGCTGTCTCCTGCTCCTGTGTCATGACAACTTCTTCCGGTTCCCGGATCAGATATGGTGTTTCCGCTGTGGTGACTTTTAAGTACGTGATTAAATCTTCTGCATCTTCCGGCGTTGCATTTCTCAGTACAATCGTCCGATTACTTTTATCCTTGATTTCAATCGGTCCAAATTTCATATCTAAACCACCTTTCCAAAGTATCCTTTGCACCATTATGATACCAACGATCATAAGATGCAAATCTTTCCCCCAAAATTTTCACTAATTATAATTTTATTATTTTACTCTACAAAAAAGTTGAAGTAAACAGCCAATTTTTCTTGCTTCCCATATAATTTCTGTGTTACAATGACTAAAAGCATATTTTACAAAATCTTCATGACATTTTTGTCATCTATATTCTAAGAACGACAGATTAACCCAAAATAATCTGCGTACTTCATTCGTATCTATGCTTTTTGTTACCCATCAACAATTGAAAAGCAGGAGACGAAATGAACTTGGAATCATAAACAGTTGTTATTCTCCTGCAAGCAGAGAACCGTTTTAAACATAGGCTGTTCTGCCACATATCAGGAGGAAACAATTTTGGCAAAATGTAAAAGAAACCGTAACAGAGCAAAGCGAAACTTCACCGTTAAAACACCGACAGCAAACAGGAACTACAAGGACACCGTTTTTCGTATGTTATTTTCTGACCGGAAGAATCTGCTCTCACTTTACAATGCGGTCAATCAAAGTGATTATAAAAACCCGGAAGAGTTGGAAATTGTGACATTAGAAAATGCTATTTATATGGGGATGAAAAACGATCTGGCATTTATTATGGATACCAATTTATATCTGTATGAGCATCAGTCAACATACAATCCCAATATGCCTCTTCGTGATCTGTTTTATATTTGCAGTGAATATCAGAAACTTGTGGATAAGAAATCTCTGTACTCTTCCACCTTACAGAAAATCCCTGCACCAAATTTTATCGAGTTTTACAATGGTTCGACGGCAATTGCTGACTGTACAGAGCTTCGGCTTTCCTCAGCATTTGAACATCTGTCAGGTGAACCAAAGCTCGAATTAATTGTTACTGTTTTGAATGTCAATGAAGGACACAATGCAGAGTTGATGCAGCATTGCAGTATGTTAAAAGAATATGCACAGTATGTTGCCAGAGTGCGCCACTATGCGTCAGACATGCCTTTAAATCAGGCTGTAAAACGTGCTGTGGACGAATGCATCCGGGAAGGGATTCTGGCGGAATTTCTTGCCCGAAACCGAAATGAGGTTATCAGTATGAGTATTTTTGAGTATGATAAAGAATTGGAAGAAAAGAAGTTACGGAAAGCTGAGTATGAATACGGTTTTGCAGAGGGTGAAAAACATGCGGCAATTGAAATCGCCAAACGTATGTTGAAAACTAACAATTTTTCCCTGGAAGAAATTGCTGCTTTCTCTGGTGTATCTTTGGATGATGTAAAAATTCTCAAAGCCAATCAATAGTATAGCCTACAGGGGACACGCAGATTCATGCCGCCCCTCTCTCTTCCCTCTGGGCTGTCCGGGAGATGATACTTCTGTCAGCACTTCCTGTTTTTCCCGAAAATGACATCATAGTTCACATTTTGATAAAAGATGTCTTCTAAATTACCGCCTAATGCCTCCCGGTTGCCTAACATCCACATCACTTTTGCAATGACAGATTCCAAGGTCATATCGTAAGATTCGAGAAAGCGACAATATTTTTTCATATCGTGCCCCACTTCATAGACCGTCATATCGCTGCCCTCATGTGCAACCTGTGTAGACATCACCACAAGTCGATCCGGGAACTCCTGACATAGCTTATAGAAATCATCTGCAATCGATTGTGGGATACCACCCACCCCAAAGCTTTCTACAATAATGCAGTCGTAATTTTCAAAGACACTGCGCAGTATTCTCGGCTTGATTCCCGGAATCATTTTGATCAGATACACATTTTCATCCAGTTCCTCATAAAACCATACTTCCTCTTCATACGGAACCGGTGGAATGTAACGCATGATATTTCCATCCTGGATCATGGCAAGACATGGAAAATCAATGCTGGAAAATGCATTATAACTTTTGGACCGGACTTTTTTCGCTCTCGTTCCCGCAATGACTTTTCCGTCAAAAACGATCTGAACCCCCTGCGAGTTCTCATCGGATGCATATAAAAAACTGTCAAGCAGATTTGATTTTGCATCGGTGATCTCAAGGTCGATCGGTTTCTGTGCGCCGGTGATCACGATCGGTTTTTTTGAATTCTGTATCATATAGGAAAGTGCCGCCGCAGTGTATGCCATTGTGTCCGTACCGTGGGCGATGACGAAGCCATCGTATTTTTCATAATTTTCACGGATGGTATGCACCATCATTTTCCAATGTTTCGGTTCCATGTTCGAGCTGTCCAGATTTAAAAGCTGGACAGCATGAAAATCACAGATATCTTTCACCTGCGGGATATACTGCATCAGCTCTTCCGGTGAGATCTGTGGTTTTAATCCGTTGTCTGATTTTTTTGATGCGATCGTTCCGCCTGTTGCGATGAGTAAAATGTTTTTTCTGTCTGACATGCTGCATTTCTCCTATTGTCACTGATCTGCATATTCATTTTCATTTAAATTTTCTGAATAAATCAGTCTTTTTTAGTATAATCCTTCAATCAGGCAAGTAGCTCACGAATATCTGCAAGCAGCATATCTACGTTTTCCTCTTTCGTTGCCCAGCAGGTACAAAAACGGACTGCACTGTGTGTCTCATCCATACGCTCCTGATAAGCAAAACTATATTTCTTTTTCAGTTCCGCAAGCACAGCATCCGGCAGAATTGGGAACTGCTGATTAGTCGGAGAATCAATATAGAATTTCACTCCCATTTTTGTTAATTCGTCCTTTAACTTTTCCGCTAATCGCGCTGCATGTGCGGAAATATCAAAATACCGGTTTTCCTCAAACAAGGTCAGAAACTGGATTCCAAGCAGTCTGCCTTTCGCCAGCATACCGCCACGCTGCTTGATATTGTAACGGAAGTCTTTTTTCAGTTCCTCATTGCGGATCACAACTGCCTCCCCAAAAAGTGCTCCCACTTTTGTTCCGCCGATATAGAATACATCTGTGTTGGCTGTGATATCAGAAAGTGTCAGATCATTTTCCTTGCACATCAGTCCATAGCCAAGTCTCGCCCCATCCATGAAAAGATAGAGCCCACGCTTTTTGCACACCTGATAAATTGCTTCCAGTTCCGCCTTTTTATAAATCGTTCCGATCTCTGTCGGATTGGAAATGTACACCATTTTCGGCTGTACCATATGTTCAAAACTCTCGTCTGCAAAATGTGCATCTGTGTACGCTGCGATCTGCTCAGCCGTCAGCTTTCCATCTGGTGTTTCAATACACAGGCATTTATGGCCGCATGCCTCCAGAGCGCCTGTCTCATGGACATTGATATGCCCTGTTTTTGCCGTGATCACTCCCTGATAATGCTTTAATGCAGCTGAGATCACAGTGACATTCGTCTGTGTACCTCCCACCAGGAAATGCACATCCACACGCTCATCCCCACATGCCTTCCGGATCAGTTCCCGCGCCTGTTCACAATACTCATCTTCTCCATAGCCTGCTGTCTGCTCCATGTTTGTCTCTGCAAGTTTCTGTAAAATTGCCGGATGACATCCTTCTGTGTAGTCACTATTAAATCGAATCATTGTTTGTCCCTCGCTTTGTCTTTCTTTTTAGCGGTTCGACACAGTGACAAGTTCTTCTAATTTTTTGTAAGCTGCCCCTGTGTCGATCGTCTCTGCCGCTAATTTTACACCTTCTGCGATGGATTCCGCAACCCCTCCAATATAAAGAGTTGCTCCGGCATTCAATAAAACGATGTCACGTTTTGCTCCCTTTTCCTCTCCTGTAAGGACAGCTTTTGTAATTTTGGCATTTTCCATACCATCACCGCCCTGCAATTCAGAGAGACTGCAGCTTTTTAATCCAAACTGTTCCGGTGTAATCTCAAACGTCGTAACTTCGCCGTCTTTGATCTCAGACACCGTGGTTGCTCCGGTCAGAGTGATCTCATCCATGTGGTCTGCACCGGACACCACAAACGCACGCTCCACGCCAAGTCTTGCCATCGCTTTTGCAACCTGCTCTGTGAGTTTCGGGCTGTAGACACCTACCACCATATTTTTTGCGCGGGAAGGATTGGCAAGTGGTCCTAAAATATTAAAGACCGTGCGGATTCCCATCTCTTTGCGCGCCTGGCCAACGTATTTCATGGATTTGTTAAAAAGCTGTGCAAACATAAAGCCTATTCCGACCTCATCCACACATTTTTTCACAAGTTCCGGCTCTGCCGTGATATTAACACCAAGTGCCTCCAGCACATCTCCTGCGCCAGATCTGGATGAAATAGAACGGTTTCCGTGCTTTGCAACCGGAAGTCCTGCCGCTGCCACCACAAATGCCGATGTTGTGGAAACATTAAAGGTATAGGTACAGTCTCCGCCGGTTCCTACCAGATCGACATAGTTTTCCGCCTCCGGTGCGATCGTCTCTGCCTTATCCCGCAACACCGATGCAAGACCAACCAGCTCGTCTAACGTTTCCCCTTTCATGCGCAGCGCAGTTAAAAATGCAGCGATCTGTGCCTGTGTTGCCTCTCCGCTTAACATGATCTCCATGACACTTTTGGCTTCTGCCTCTGATAAATCAATCCTGTCTGCTGCTTTTGCAATTGCTTCTTTGATATCCATAATTTTTTCCTCGCTCTTCTTTGATACAGATTACCTTGTAAAGTTGTCTATTTTTCTATGTTTTATAAATTATTTAAATCCTGTTTAAATTTATTACAGTAATTTGCAGCCGCAATGGTACTGAAATTGTTCTCTTCTAACAGTGTGATAAAATGCGAACCGACAATCGCCCCGTCAATGATATCTTTCATCGGTGCGACATCCTGTGCTTCCCGGATACCAAATCCCATCATGACCGGAATTTTGGACATCTCTTTCACCTGTCTCAGATAGGAAATGACTTCCCGATGGAATGTAGCCGACTGCCCGGTGACACCCATGGAAGATACACAGTACACAAATCCTCTCGCATTCTCAAGGATTTTCGGAATCCGTTTACCGGAAACCGGGGAGACAAGCTGGATAAGAATTGTGGCATCAGACAGATTCAGGTACTCATTGATTTCGTCCTGTTCTTCGAGTGGGAGATCCGGAATAATCAGTCCATCCACGCCTGCCTCGTTACACTTTTTTACAAACTCTTTCACGCCATAATGAAGCACTGTGTTGTAATACATCATAAAAATAATCGGAATCTGCACGCCTTCCTCACGCATCTGTTCTACAGTATGAAACACTTTTTTCAATGTGACACCCTTACAGATTGCCTGGTAAGATGCATTCTGAATGACCGGACCATCCGCCACCGGGTCAGAAAACGGCACGCCAAGTTCGATCAGGTCAACACCTGCCTTCTCCTGTGCCTTGATCAGTCTTTTCGTTCCTTCTAAATCTGGTAATCCAGCGGTCGTATATGTAATAAAAGCCTTCTGTTTCTTTTCTTTTATCTGTTTTAACTTCTCTTCGATTCGATTCATTGCTTTCTTTCTCCTTTCTAGTTGAGGTATCCCTTGCCATCCAGATAATCGGCAATGGTATTCACATCCTTGTCTCCACGACCGGAGAGGCAGACGATCAGGCTTTTTTCCATTGCTTTTTCCCTGCCTGATGCTTCCTGCAGTCCTCTGGCATATTTTTTGGCATAGGCGATCGCATGGGCACTCTCAATCGCCGGAATGATTCCCTCCAGTTCACAGAGTTCCATTAATGCATCCATTGCCTCGGTGTCCGTCACAGAAACATACTCCGCACGCTTTGTGTCACGCAGATAGGCGTGTTCCGGTCCAACGCCCGGATAATCCAGTCCTGCCGAAATAGAATGAGCAAGCTTTACATTTCCGTTTTCATCCTGTAGGAGATAGGAACGCATACCGTGTAGGACTCCCGGCTCTCCGAGTGCCATTGCAGAGGCATGTTCCCCCGTCTCAATTCCTTTTCCGGCTGCCTCCACACCAATGAGTTTCACACCTTTTTCCTCGATAAAATCAGCAAACATTCCGATGGAGTTAGAACCGCCGCCGACACACGCCATGACTGCATCCGGTAACCGGTTTTCCACTTCATAAAACTGTTTTTTTGCCTCGCGGCTGATGACACTCTGAAACTCTTTTACCATTTTCGGATATGGATAAGGACCTACCGCAGAACCGATAATATAGAAGGTATCCTCTGCCGTTTTTGCCCAGGTGCGGATTGCCTCGTTGGTTGCATCTTTTAAAGTGTTGCTTCCGGAACGGACACTCACGACATTTGCTCCGAGCATTTTCATACGCATGACATTAAGTGCCTGACGCTTGATATCCTCTTCTCCCATATATACCGTACATTCCATATCAAACAGCGCCGCTCCGGTTGCCGTTGCAACCCCATGCTGTCCTGCTCCGGTCTCTGCGATCACTTTTTTCTTCCCCATGCGCTTTGCAAGAAGAATCTGGCCGATAACGTTGTTGATCTTATGTGCACCTGTATGATTTAAATCCTCCCGCTTTAAATAAATCTTTGTTCCGTATGCCTCACTGAGCCGCTCTGCATAGTAGAGGGGTGTCTCCCTTCCTACATACTGCTTTAAATAGTAATGATACTGCTTTAAAAATTCAGAATCCCTGATTGCCTCCTCAAACGCTGCGTCCAATTCCTCCAATGTATTCATCAGAGATTCCGCAACATACTGTCCTCCAAATTCTCCATAATATGCTTTCCTGTTCATATATAACCCTGCCTTTCCTTTTTATATGTTCTTTACCTGTTCTACGAACCTTCTGATCTTCTCTTCATCTTTTCCGGTCTCATTCTCGACACCACTGCTCACATCCACGATGTCCGGTTCAAAAATGCGGATCCCTTCGCTCACATTGTCTGCTGTAAGACCTCCGGCTAACACAAATGAAATTCCCTGCGCTCTCAACCGCTCTCTGAAATTCGAATTCTGTACAGAATCCCAGCCAAAAGTCTGACCACTGCCAAAATTTTTAGCATCCAGCAGAACGGCATCAAATGCTTTTGCTTCCTCCCAGTCAAACTGTAGCAGATCATTGACGTTATCTACATTGACCGCCCGCCATAGTTTCAATTGATCCGGCTTCTTTTGGAAAAGCCTTCTGTCATAATCTCCGTGAATCTGCAGCACATCAAATCCTTCCTGTGCTGCTCTGCGAATCATGTTCTCATCTGGAGATACCGCTACTGCTATTTTTATTATGTCTTGATTTAATTTTTCGAATATATCCCGTATTTTTTCAAATGGGACATAACGTTTACTCTTTTCATATAACACGATCCCGGCGTAATCTACCGGATACCGGTTGAGATATTCCGCTTCTGCCGGAGTTCGTATTCCACAGATTTTTATTTTTGTCATGCCAACTCCTTCCAGTGTGCTGCAACCTCAGCGGGATGCTCTGCCTCCATGAGTGCCCTTCCAATCAGAAATGCATCCACCTTACATTGCTTTAAAAACCGGACGTCCTCATCCGTGATGATCCCGCTTTCCGCCACAAATACTTTTTCCTCTGGAACCATTTTGGACAGCCGCCTTGTCGTGTCCAGCTCAATGGTAAAATCTTTGAGGTTCCGGTTATTTACACCGATTATCTCTGCATCCAGTTTTAATGCACGTTCCATCTCTTCTTCATTGTGTACCTCCACCAGACTGTCCAATGAGAGTTCCTTTGCAAGCTGGTAAAAATCTCTCATCTGTGCATCATCCAATATGGCTGCGATGAGCAACACGGCATCTGCCCCAATCGCCTTCGCCTCATAAAACTGATACTCATCGATCATAAAATCTTTTCGTAAAATCGGCAGTGGGGAAATACCACGGATGTATTTCAGATAATCGACATTTCCATGAAAATAATCCTCCTCTGTCAGACATGAAATCGCATCCACTGAAACATTATATGCCTTAATTCTTTCCTCTAAGTTAATTTTACTTTTAATTTTTCCAATACTTGGGGATGCATTCTTAAATTCACCGATAATAGAAATCTGTTCCTTTTTCAAAGCATCGAAAAAGCGGTGTGGAACTTTTTCCACGCTCTCTGCCGCTCTCCTGATTTCTGTCTCACTCACATTCTTTTTGTGACAGGTCAGGCGTTTCTTTTTGTCCTCTACAATCTCATCTAAAATCATGCTGTCCTCCCAAGAAAATTTTCTATCATCCGTTTTCCGTGCTCGGTATAGATGGATTCCGGATGAAACTGCAATCCATACACCGGATATTTTTTATGTCTGACTGCCATAATCTCGCCATCTTCCGTCTCTGCCGTCACAATAAGACATTCCGGAAGTGATTCTTTTTGTACTGCAAGGGAATGATATCTTGCCACCTTCACCGGAGAATTGATTCCTTTAAAAATCCCCTGCCCATCATGGGTGATTTCGGATTGTTTTCCATGGAACAGTTCTTTTGCATAAGAGACAACACCACCGAACGCTTCTCCGATGCACTGGTGTCCCAGACAGATTCCAAGGATTGGAATGCTGTCATAAAACTCTTTTACAACGTCCATGCAGATACCGGCTTCCTTCGGACTTTTGGGTCCCGGTGAAAGAACAATTTTTTCCGGTTTTAATTCACGGATCTCCTGAATTGTGATTTTATCATTTCTGACAACTTGGATATCACTTGTAAATGTCCCGATATACTGAAACAGGTTGTAAGTAAAAGAATCATAGTTATCAATCAGCAAAATCATAAGTTTTCCTCCTTCACAAGTGTTTTTGCAAGCGCCATCACTTTGTTACAGCACTCCTCGTATTCCTTTTGTGGTACGGAATCTGCAACGATCCCGGCTCCTGCCTGCAGATACACTTTGTTCTGCTTTTTGATCATCGTGCGGATCGTGATACAAAAATCCATATCTCCCGAAAAATCAATGTATCCGGTTGCACCACCATAAAGTCCTCTTCTTACGCTCTCTAATTCATCAATGATCTCCATTGCCCGGATCTTTGGAGCGCCGCTTAACGTTCCTGCCGGTAAAAAGGAGGCGATCAGGTCAAGTGGATGAAATTCTCCTTTTTTTCTTCCCTCTACCATGGAAACAATATGCATGACATGGGAATATTTCTGTACATTCATAAAATCTGTGACCTTGACTGTTCCAAATTCACTGATACGCCCCATATCGTTTCTTGCAAGATCGACCAACATCACGTGTTCCGCTTTTTCTTTTTCATCCGACAATAGTTCCTTTTTCAATGCCTCGTCTTCCTCGGCCGTTTTTCCTCTTGGTCTTGTCCCTGCAATCGGACAGGTAAAAACGCGTTTTCCCTGCTGTTTTACAATCATCTCCGGTGAACTTCCGATCACTTCAAATGTTCCAAAGTCAAAATAATATAGATACGGCGATGGGTTTAATTCTTTTAACTCGCGGTATAAAGAAAAGCCTTCCTGCTCTGTCTCAATTATCCACCGCTGCGATAACACTGTCTGGAAAATATGTCCCTCCCGGATGTAATCTTTGATTTTATTGACCTTCTCACTATATTGTTCCAACGTATCTGATTTATGAATAATCACTCCGTCCTGTTGCAGCTCTACCGGTTTTTCGGCGTGTTCAGTCATGACTTTTTCAATCAGTTCCTCCGCTGCCTTTTTTGCCCTTTTTTCCCCTTCTATATCCGGTGTCTCCAAAATCACTGCCGTTAACGTTTCCGCCACCTGATCCACGATCAGAAACTCTTTCATCAACATAAGCTGGATGGTCTCAATTCCGATTTCATCCGGGTTATCATCCGGGATGTCCTCTGTATACCTCACAAAATCATATCCGAGATTTCCGACAAGCCCACCGGAAAAGTTCAGTTCTTCGTTTTCCTTTTGTACTTCAAAGCTGCTGTAATATTCTTTTAACAGTTCCAGTGGATTTCCCTTTTTCACTTTTTTCGTACCGTCCCGGTAGGTAATCACAAGACTATCCTTTTCCGATGTAATAATCTCCTCCGGTTCCACTCCCATAAACGTGTAGCGGTCATAATTTTTATCATAACTTTCCAGCAAAAAACCTTTCTTTGGAATTCCAGATTCCGTGCTCACCAGATTTTCATACATTGCAGTCGATGTCTCATTTACAATACTCACTGTCTTCTTATACACCTTATAAATCCGCTTCATAACCTCATCCTTTCTTTTTCCTATTACATAAAAAAATCCCCGGCCAGATTTTTGCTCTGGTCAGGGACGATATTTCTTCGTGGTGCCACCCATCTTCATGAAACATGTTGTTCTTCTATGTTGTAGAAAATTGAACTACAAAAAACGGACTTTCCAATCTCTTGGAAAATCCGCCACCAATCATGTCTCATCTCATTCCGATACTTAAACGCCAGCTATCATTTCTTCTCACTTGCATTCATTATATCATACCCCTGTAACGTGAGGACACGGCATCCGCTACTCCAACCGTTCTGCTGTTTCGCTTTGCTCTCACAAACCCATTCCTTATATAGTATCTTATCAGCTTTCCACCCACCGCTGACTCTCTGTAAAGCATCCTATCAAGTACTCTCTTTGCTCAACGATTTATTCTGTTTCTTATTTGTTTGTTAGTTTATCGTATTAAAGTTCTAATGTCAAGAAACATTTGATATAAAAATTAATGTTCCTTGAATGAAATTTTAAATTCCACATCTATGCTGAATTTAGTCTTTCTCTCTTC